>OKWJ01001624.1_pt1 | contig 14815 bp, 20 predicted proteins | sample 1607121 | NCBI WGS metagenome assembly OKWJ01 (sample SAMN04414080, study PRJEB24778) | human gut metagenome | material: faecal | host: Homo sapiens | reverse complement strand
GGAGGAATACAATGTTACTTAAATTATTTGATAAACTTAATGAGCTGGTTAGTAAAATGGAGGAAAGCCCACTAGATGACCCGAAACATGGAAGAAGAAGAAAAAATCTTGTCAGGCATATGCTTGATCTTATTGATTTATATTTAAGAAATGATAATGATGTGAGCTTATTTTTGAGTATTTTATTAGATAAAGTAGAAGTGGAATTTTCATATCAGGAGAAATGTTTTGAAAAACGCACTGGAAAAGAAAATGATGTATATATGATATTACTACAAGACAGTTTGGATTATGTAAAATTGCTTAATGAATTAATAGACTTAGCTCAAAGCTACATTTAAGTCGAAACACCCTTCGGGGTGTCGTCGGGAGATGGACTACCCGGCCTGATGATGACAGTCCAGAAAGGGAAATAACAATGAAAAAATTGTCAGATGTAAATCAAGTTATGCTGGATGATATCGCTACATATATGGTTGACGAAATCAGAGAACAAGTACACTTCGAGCTTGCGCCTTGTATGCCGGAGGAATTTTTAACAAGATACCTACACCTTGATCCAGAATTTGAAGAATTATTATCAAGTGAGTTTAATATTGATGTCGTTAGATGAAAGGCCAAAATAATTGGGGCTTGAAAGGAGGTAAGATGACAAACATATTATTAATAATTATCATAGCTGAGTTAATTATGGTAATTGCCAATCAGTTCGGGGATTGAAAACGTAATACTTTTGTAACACTTTTGTAACCATTATAGCACTAAAATATGCTATACTCTAATTGTGGCAGAAAATGTGTCCTTCGAACTCCTGAATAGGCCGGGCCGCCACACCCGGCCAGAATAGTGAGGTAGATATGTTAAATGATATTGTAGGGCAATTTATTGAGTCTCAAAATATGAAACTGTGCTATCAGTTTTGGGAAGAGAATACAGAGACATTAATTGTCGAATATATAAATACAACTTATAAACTCAGGTTTTTATGCGAAACAAGCACTCGTATACCAGAATTATTAATTTTGAAATATATAAACAGCAAATACATTGACGTTCAATTTTTTTCAATCAATAAAATTTAAGTCGAAACACCTCATTTGAGGTGTCGCCGGGAGATGGACTACCCGTGCCTGAAGATGACAGTCCAGAAAGGGAAAACAAATGGCAAGAATGGTAACACGCACAATTTTATCAACAGAAGTAAAAGTAGTGACAGCTAATCTATCTGAAAACGTACTGGAAGAAGTAACTTATAACATTCCTGGGAAAATCACAAACAAAGACAAGGCTATGAACATCCTCAGGAAGCAGTACACAACTTCTTCGAGAATTCCAACATCGGTGGTTGAACTAACAATTTGTGAGAAGCTTTATGGAATGCCAGAAGAAACCTTTATTGAGCACGCTGTAGAACTTCCGCCTAGAGCGTCAAAGAAGGAGGTTGAATAATGGCAGAGTATAAAGCAACGGTTAAAGAGGCATCATGGGAGATGTCAGCAAGAGAAAAGCTTAGGTATACTGATTTTACTGATGTGGTTCAGCTCGATGAAGCCACGCAGGCAGGAGACTTAATTATTGACGTAGACAAGTGGGCTGTAGTTATGGTTCACAACGAAAAATCTGATACAGTAGACTACGTAAAATATGTAATCATTGATAAAGAAGGACAGGTGTATGTTACAGGATCAGAAAGTTTTTGGAGGTCCTTCACAGCAATTTATGAAGTAATGTCTGAAGAGGAAGAGACAGTGTATAGCATTAAGGTATACCGGAGAGAGAGCAAAAACTACAAAGGAAAAGATTTTCTAACATGTAGAATTATTTAACTAAAAGCCCTCCCTAATAAGGGGGGGCTTTATCATTAACAAAGGGGGCTTCCACATGACTGACCGAAAAAAACAACAACGCCGGGTGATGCGTTTTATTGAAAACGCAACGAAAAGGGGCTTTGAATTTGACGCTAACCAGATATCAGAGATTATCAGCACAGCATCCTTAAGAAATCTTAGAGAACTTAATCCTAGTAAGTTATATGAATTAGCTACTTATGTAAAACAAGATACAGGAGAAATATTATCAGGTGTTGAAGGAAGAAAATTAGAACGTAGAGAAGCGGCCTATAAAGGTATATTACGAAAAAAACAAGCTAAAAAAGCTAGAGCATCTTTTGTTGATATTGTTATCCGTAATTATCGTAGACAGATATTAGGTTTTCCAAAAAAAGTGTCTGATATTGTTATACAAGCACTTAATAACGCAATAGACATATCAGGACGTGAAGCAGTGGCTACTAGGCTTGAAAATAATGCAGAATCATTATCAGACTATCTAAACCGCTCAAAACTGTTTGGAGATAGCATCTCAGCAATTATATCTTATTGTCAAGCAATGTTTGGGGACTTGCCCGGAATGACAAATGAGGATGTAATTAATGTCTCAGACATTTTAGACGGTTTAGAATCGTATGAAACAACGTGATTTTACTTACTTTGTAGGAGATTTTGAAACTACAGTATATGATAATCAAGAGTATACAGAGGTATGGGCATCTGCTGTAGTTCCGTTATATTCTGAAAGCGTGATAATACACCACTCACTACTTGATACGTTTAATTATTTAAAAGCGCTTCCGGGTAATATATGTATTTACTATCACAACTTAAAATTTGACGGTTCTTTCTGGCTACCATTTTTAATAGAAAATCTAGGATTTAAACAGGCTTATCTCAAGATAAAGACAGAACAAGGTGAGCTTATAGAATGGAAGTCAGAAAAGAAAATGTTCAATAAGGAATTTAAATATTCTATTTCAGATCGTGGAGCATGGTATAATATTATCATAAAAGTGAATAATAAGATAATAGAAATACGTGACTCCCTGAAGCTTTTACCATTTAGCGTGGCTGAAATTGGCAAAAGTTTTGGGACAAAACATAAAAAACTTGATATGGAATACAAGGGATTTAGATTCTCAGGTTGTGAAATAACGCCTAAAGAGAAAAAGTACATTGCAAATGATGTATTAGTCGTAAAAGAAGCTCTTGAAATAATGTTCGATCAGGGCCATGACTCGTTAACTATAGGCTCATGTTGTTTAAAGGAATTTAAACGTACATATGACAAGGAATATTACAACATATTATTCCCGAATATGTATGATATATTACTAGATAAAAAAACTTACGGAGCTGAAAACGCAGGCCAATATATTAAGCGATCTTATAAGGGTGGTTGGTGCTATTACGTAGAAGGAAAGCAAGGTAGGATATTAAAAAATGGTTTGACAGCAGATGTTAACTCGTTGTACCCATCTGAAATGCATTCTGATTCTGGAAACTATTATCCAGTGGGAAAACCGAAATTTTGGAGCGGTGACTATATACCTGACATGCCGGAACATGCGTATTATTTTGTACGTGTAAGATGTAGATTTTATTTAAAAGATGGCATGTTGCCGTTTATACAGATAAAAAACTCATTTATGTATTTAGGAAATGTATGCTTGACTACAAGCGATGTATGGGACGACGAGCAAAATAGTTATTGTCAGGAATTAATTATGTCAGATGGCTCAGTAAAGTCAACTGAGGTTACTCTAACTCTAACAATGATAGACTGGATATTGTTTAAGGAGCATTACGAACTTGTTGACTGTGTCATATTAGATGGGTGTTGGTTCCATTCAGAGATAGGGCTATTTGATGAATACATTAATTTGTACAAAAAAATTAAAGAGGAATCAAAAGGAGCCATACGGACATTAGCAAAGCTTTTTATGAATAACCTCTACGGTAAGTTAGCGGCTTCTGACGATAGCTCATTTAAAATTGCATACATTAAAGATAATGGTTCTATAGGGTTTAAGCCCATCAAAGAAAACAAGAAACAACCTGGTTATATACCGTGTGGATCAGCTATAACTTCATATGCAAGAAATTTTACCATACGTGCGGCACAAAAAAATTTTTATGGTGCAGACAAGCCAGGTTTTGCGTATGCTGATACTGACAGTCTACACTGTGACGATATGTCGCCCGAAGATTTAGTTGATATACCTGTGCATGAATCTAAGTTTTGTCACTGGAAATTAGAATCGTTTTGGGATAGAGCTATATTTACACGTCAGAAAACATATATTGAGCATGTGACTCATGAGAACCAGAGAAAGATTGATACACCTTATTATGATGTAAAAGGCGCCGGAATACCGGAAAGAAGTAAAAAGATATTTATTGATAAAATAGAAAAAGGTGAATATGATTTAACAGATTTTAAGGTTGGATTAAAATTAGAGGGTAAATTAGTTGCAAAAAGAATTAAGGGCGGAACTATATTGAAGGAAACAACATATGAAATGAGGTAAAATAAATGATAAAATATATAGAAGAAATGGAATATTGTATTGAAGAACTTTCAAGTCATTTGGATGAAATAACTAATTATTTGTTACGTCAACATGAATTAATCGCACATTTATTAGAACAAAGGGATGATTTAAAGCAAATTAATATAAACTTAACAGAGAAATATGAAGAATTAGAAAATAAATATAAAACCATGGAAAGAAATTTTTACGATGCTTTTTCATAACATTAAAGAGAGGGATTGCTCCCTCTCTTATTATATCTTAATAACCGGTGCGTATAAGCATCTGACATTGATGGATATATAACAGGCGTTACATTTAAAACGTGTCTCCCTACTACATACATATACGCTGGCGGTTTTAGATATCAATATGATAATGTTTTTAATATAGCTTCTTTACATCTAAGGTCTTTAAATCTAAAGCAACCTTTTTCAAAATAATATCTAAGGGTGTTAATCAAAAAGCCACACCTTTTAAGCATTATGTAATTAATATTATGGTCTTCTGTAGTTACAGCTATCTTTAATTTAAACTGGCTGTCTGCCTTTGAATCACAATATATAACACCTTCTGTAGCATACTCTCTTACACCATAATCATTTCCATTATACCTAATAGTGCATAAATAATTGGACGAGCCTTCAGGCTTTTCTATAAAAGATGTATTGTCATTGAGATAAACATTTTCAGAAGAATAAGCAACGTAACTGTTATTACTAAAAGCCCTGTTGAATCCGCTGGCTTTTTGAGCTTCCGAAACACTTTCAAGAAAACTTTGTTCAAGCACATAACCATCGCCCCTTAAAAATTTAGTTTCATTTTTCAACCGATCTGTTATACCCATTTCAACATAATACGGATTGATGATTGTTACTGCATTAGAAAGCATATATACGGGAACATATTTAACTTGCTCACCATTACCACGTGCAATTGAAGTGTGTAACGATATAAATTTTCTTATTTCATCTGAACAGTAGTGGTTAGTTTCACTTTGAAATTCATCAAATAATAGTTTCGTTATGTCAGATAATAAGTGACTGTATTTTTTAATTTGATCCGAACTATTCAAAGAAAGAGCATAACCGCAACTAACCTCATCAACAAAAAGCTCATGAAAAATTCCGCCAGCTTTTCTTTCAGATTTCATGGTAGTACCAGGAAAAAATAAATTAGATAAGTCCTTATAAAATTTGTCTGAACAATCATCTAACTCATAATTATATCGATATATTAACCCAAATTTTTCTTTATTCTTGAAAAATCTATTCATAAAATATCGTCCGTAATAAGTAGTTTTACCTGAAGAACGATTTCCCGTTGTTATGAAAAGTTCAGGCTTCTTACCATTAATGTCTTTCATAGACAAAAGCTTTGTTCCATCGTAATACTTTTGTAACATTTTTGTAACACATCCTTAATAAATATATGAATATTATTTTAATTAATTATAACATATATCTTGTAATTATGCAACACTTATGCTATAATTAATAATATAGATCAAAGAAAGGAGCCATTTATGGACTGGAACGGTATATCAAGCGTGATTTCATCATTAGGTTTTCCGATTGTCATGTGTATTATATTAGTATGGTACATAAAAGATTCTAACGACAAGCAAAGACAGCAGATAAAGGAAATAAACGATCAGCATAGTTCTGAAATGTCTGGAATAACAGAAGCATTAAATAATAACACTTTGGTTATTCAGAAATTATGTGACAAGATGGACTTAATCAACAAGGAGGTATAGCATGGGTGACATTGAAAAAACTGTACAGCATATGGTTGACTTAGCCAACGATGATAAACACGGATATTCACAGGTCAACAGATACGGCCCAGATTATGACTGTTCGTCATCTATATCTGAATCACTCATAGTAGGTGGGTTTAACGTATCTAAATTTTCCACCACTAGAAATTTATATAATCAGCTTATTAATATTGGGTTTAAATCTATACCAATTAATACAACTAGAAAGCGTGGGGATATTTTTCTTGCTGTAGGTTCTCATGTTGTAATGTGCGTTGATGCTGATAATATTGTACACGCTTCAATCGATGAAAACGGCGATATTATTGGAAGTCAATCTGGCGATCAGACTGGTAAAGAATTTTGTATCCGCTCCTATTATAGTCACCCGTGGGATTATCATTTGAGATACTCTGAGCAAAACACAAATACAGGTTATAACTATAATGAGGGTTATGACTACACACTACAATATAATATGTGCGTTAGAACAGGTGCCGGAATTATGTTCAGGGCTAAAACACACGATGAATTAACAGTAGATGGGCGAAGACATGACAAGGATAAAAACGGATGCTTAGACGCTGGTACAGTAATTACGGCTTTAGAGATTAAAAAAGTTGGAAAAGATATATGGATCAGATGTCCGTCAGGGTGGGTAGCAGGTGTATACAATGGTGAGGTGTATGTAAAATAATGCCAGATATAACCGCCGCTTATAATTGGGTAATAAGACAATGCAATGCGCCAAATGTTGGATATAGTCAAGCTTACAGACAAGGGCAAATTGTAAATGGGATTAAATATTATGATTGCTCTAGTCTAATGTCTGAAGGCTTAACAGTAGGAAACTTTTTTCAGACAAATCCGTGGTTCACAACGGCCAGTGAACCAGATTATCTAATAGGCGCAGGTTTTACACAGCACCCGGCAAGCGTTGAATGGAATGCTGGTGATATAGTCTGGAGACGTGGACACACTGAAATGGTCTATCAAAATAGAATAACCATGGGTGCCCATACTGACACATATCCGTTAGATCAACAAGTGTCCATCAATACGTATGCAAGCGATCCCGCATCATATACGTATGTATATAAATATGGAAACGGAGCACTGCCCGCAAATAGTTACAACGTTTGGATGGGGTGGGTTCCAAATGAATCTGGATTCCCTTACGGCAGTACGCAATCTCTCGCAGTAATGGGCGACAGAGGGAGAGCTTATGGAGCATATCAGTTTGACTATAGATATGGATTAGTGCCCTTCCTGGAGTATTGTGTCAATAATTACCCACAGTTTAACGGGTTTACGCCATTCATATCATTGGGGGCTGGAAATACTCAGCTAGTAAATAACAATATCCTACATTCATTATTTGCGAATTATGCAATTAATTATACAGCGGATTTTCTAGCGGCACAAAACGCCGTAGCTATAGAACAATACTTACAGCCAGCTATTGATTATATTACTAACAATTATAATTATGATATTAAGGATAAAGGTGCAGTAGTATTAGGTTCACTGTTTTCCATGGCTATCCGTAGCGGGGCAATAACAGCGGCTAGAAAATATGCAAATTGTGCAAATATGTCACCTGTAGATATCATAAATTATACATATGATACTTACGGTGACGGAGACGCTGGAAGATGGCTGCCCGGCACACCTATCTCACAAAGGGATAAAGCTTTAAACGCTTTAGTAACAGGTGATGATATTTTTGATCTAAATGCGGGCGGAGGTGAACAACCGCAACCACCTCAAATACAAGAGTCAAAATTACTGTTCATGTATTTAAAAAATGAAAGGAGAAATAAAGGATATGGCTATAAGAACCACAGAAGAATTATTGGATATCGTTAGAAGGCGTATCGGTGATGATATCTCAGATGATGCTATTCAGTTAGTAGAAGATGTTACAGACACGTTGAGAGATTGGGAGAGTAGAGCCAGCGTTGATTGGGAATCCAGATATCGAGAGAATGATGATGAATGGAGAAAACGGTATATGGAACGCTTTAATGCTTCAGCCGATGCAATCACAACGCCGGAAAGAGTTGTAGAGGAACAAAAAGAAAATGTTTCAGACGATGGTAAGAAAAGAACTTATGAAGAATTATTTGAAGAAAGAGAGGGTTAATAATTATGCCAACTAAACCTCAGGTAAAAACACTTAATGCTAATTCAGTAGAAATTTTAAACACGCTTAGAGCTAATGCAAGTCCTAACTATCAAGATATGGTGCCCTATGCAGAAGGCTCACTTGATTCTGTTAGAGAAATTGGTGCCATTATCATGCAGTATCCAGCTTTACAGAATGAGTTTTTATCTGCTCTTGTAAACAGAATAGGCATGGTGCTTGTAACGTCTAAGTTATATCGCAATCCCTGGGCATTTATGAAACAGGGAATGCTTGAATTTGGTGAAACAATCGAAGAAATTTTTGTTAACATTGCAAAACCGTTTGAATTCAATCAGGAAAGGTCTGAAACCACAATTTTCAAACGGGAAATTCCCGATGTAAGAGCGGCTTTTCATGTAATGAATTATACCAAATTCTATAAGGCCACTATTTCCAACGATCAGATTCGTCAGGCATTTTTGAGCTGGAACGGAATTACTGATTTAATTGCTAGAATTGTAGATGCTATGTACACAGGTGCAAACTACGACGAATTTATAACAATGAAATATCTTCTTGCAAAACACTTGATTGCTGGAAATATTTATGCTAATCAGATTGACACAGTTTCTACCGAAAATATGAAATCTATTGTAGCAACTATTAAGGGCGTTTCAAATTCTTTAGAATTTTTGAGCAATAAATATAACTACAATGGTGTAGAGACTTACACAAACAAATCAGATCAGTATATACTGGTTAACGCAAAATTTGACGCCACCATGGATGTTGAAGTTTTAGCTTCCGCTTTTAACATGGATAAAGCTGAATTTATGGGTAGACGTGTTCTTGTGGATAGCTTTGGAAACCTTGACAATGCGCGCCTTAAATTACTGTTCGCTGAAGACCCTAATTACACAGAAATATCAGAAGATGATTTACAGGCGTTGGACAATATTCCGGCTGTAATGGTCGATAGATATTTCTTTATGATCTTTGATAACTTTTACAACTTTACAGAGCAGTACAACGGGGAAGGGCTTTACTGGAATTATTGGTACCATACCTGGAAAACATTTTCTATTTCTCCGTTCCATAATGCTGTCGCATTCGTCCCAGGTGCGCCGACTATCACTAGCGTAACAGTAGAGCCTTCAACGGCTAGTGGCTCTGTAGGTTCAACTATACAGCTAAGCGCTGAAGTTGTTAGCACAAACTTTGCTCCTAAAACTGTTACCTGGTCTAGCAGTTCGGAAAACGTGACAGTAAATTCTAACGGACTTGTAACAATTGGAACTGGGGCAAGCGGCTCAGTTACTATTACAGCTACTAGCACATACGATACGAATAAATCCGGAACCTGTACAATCACAATATCATAAGGAATGAGGGCGAAAGCCCTCTACCTTAGAAAAGAGTTCATATGTATATAACACCAAATACGCAACTAAGATTATTATATGATATACCACTTGATAATACATATAAAAACACGCTATACTTTGAAAGTATGTCACAACAGATTAATTTCTTTCTAGGTAAAACTAAACTCAATTTTACCGAACTATCTTATCAAAGAATAGATGATGGTGTATTAAGAATAGACGTTAATCCGGGCGATGTATATAATTGTAACTATATGATGTTTCAAAACACAGCATATGATAATACATGGTTTTACGCTTTTATTACAAATGTACAATATGTAAATAATGCTTGCACATATATCTATTATGAAATTGATGTAATGCAGACATGGTTTTTCCATTGCACATTGAAAGAGTCGTTTGTTGTTCGTGAACATCCATTAACAGATAAACCCGGCGATAATTTACAGGGAGAGAGTCTTCCTATTGGAGAGTATGTGTGCAATTACACATCTAAAGCAGGATTAAGCCAGAGTCATATTATAATCATGGCTCTATCTGCCGGAGTAGTGTCAGGCGGAGCAAGAGGTATGATGTGCGGTATATATCAAGGAATAGAATATTATGGGTATGATATCACAGAAGACGGTGTGAACAGGTTAAACAACGACATTGATACAGTAACCGAAAAGAATCAAAAAGATGGTATTGTATGCATATTCATGGCTTCAAAAGAATTTTTTGATATGACTCCCTTTAATACATCGGTTGTTAAAAATTATGAGCATAGCAGAAGACCATCAAATTTAGACGGATATACGCCTAGAAATAAAAAGTTGTTGACATATCCTTATTGTTTTGTTTTGGTTAATAATTCAATGGGCGCAACTGCAACTTATAGGTATGAATTTTTTGACGAAACAAAAAATAATATGTTGGTTACATTTGAATTGTCTGGTGAAGTTAGTTGCAACCCTAGTGTTTTACTACAGCCAAAAAATTATAAGGGTGCGACAAACGGATATAATGAGTGTTTGGTTATTGATGGTTTTCCGCAGTGCCCATATGCAATTGATTCTTACAAAGCGTGGGTAGCCCAAAACGTAGGTGTATTTGGGATAAACATGATTACTAGCGTAATAACAGGGCAAATAAACCACAGCATGAACACGATTAATAATCTCACAAACTACAGAACAGAGGGTTATGTTGATCGCGGAGTAAGTGAGTTAAAGAGCCAGGCTACAGGAGCATATATAACCGCTCAAACTGCCGGATCAATGGCTAAAGATACTGTAGCCGCTATAGCTGATTCAAGCAGAGGGTTAGCTATACAAGGTACAATTAGCGGAAACGCTATGTATGCCAGAGGTGCACTGGACTTTTGGTGCTACAACATGTCTATCAATGCTGAATATGCGAGAAAAATTGATTCATATTTTGACATGTTCGGATATGCCACAAATGAAGTGAAAGTTCCTAGGCTATCCGGTAGGCCACATTGGAATTATGTTGAAGTAAAAAATTGTAATATAAATGGTCATTGCCCATCTTCAGATTTATCTTTAATAAAAAGAATTTATGAACGTGGAATAACTTTTTGGAGAAATGCTGATGAAGTGGGTAACTACTCGCTAGATAATAGCGCACCATTTTAAGGAGCTTATATGGGTAGAAATAGAAACTTTTGGGAGAGTAGAAAAAGAAATAATCAAACCTTTATCATGTATTATGAGCGTCTATTATCTATAGCTATATCACGGTTTAAGTGGAACAATTTACCACCTAGCGTAGACAGTAGATTTTTAGAGCTAGTATTGTGTTGTAAAGGTTATGCGTGTTTTTTCAGAGATGATGTTATGGGGTATTTAGCTTTGGAATCTACCATCGGAGGGGAGTTAACCGTATATAGAATACCAAAGTATAGAATGGCGTATGCTACAAACGGTTATCAAATGAATTTAACAAATGAAGATAGTGTTTTAATATTTAACAATTTAATTCACACCCCTAGTATGCTTGATATAGAACTGTATGCTTTAAAACTATATGAAATAGATAGGACAATTGATATTAATATAAAAGCACAGAAAACTCCTATCTTAATCACATGCGCAGAAAATCAGTTGCTTACACTTAAAAACTTATATCAACAGTATGATGGAAATGAGCCTGTTATATTTAAAGATAAATATATTGACACAAAAAATCTAAGCGTGTTAAAAACTGATGCTCCATATGTGAGTGACAAACTGACAGAACTTAAGACACAAACATGGAATGAATGCCTTACAGCATTAGGTATATCTAATGTAAGTTACCAGAAAAAGGAAAGGTTGATATCCGATGAAGTTTCAAGGTCAATGGGAGGAACAATGGCAAACAGGTTCAGCGTTTTAGAAGCGAGAAAACAAGCTTGCGATCAGATAAACAGAATGTTTCCTGAATTAAACATAAGCGTTGAATTTAATGAAGACCTTAATATAGTTGATGATAAAGAAAATTTGGGGGGAAGGGGTGAGGAAGAATGAGTGTATATACGGCTCAGTTAAAAACAATATGCGAGTCATTTGCAGGACTTACTTCCCCGGCTGGATATGATGAAATTGATAGCGTTATTAATCTGGCTAGGCCTAAAATTTTTAGATTCAATTACCCTATATTTGATGTTGACTATAAACCTGTGCTTGAAACAAAAATAATAAAACATTATTTTACCAGGGAAATATGCTGGGATACGGTTGGCCGCTGGTTACTTGAACTAGATTCAAAGTTTAATGTAATCATGCCGTATTATAATAAATTGTATGAGTCAGAGTTAATCAAATTTAATCCCATGTTTGATACTGATTTATACCGGACTTACAACAGGAAAAAGGATGAAAAAAGGGATATTAATGAAAACAGGAATGGGGAATCTAACACCAATACAACAAGCAATTCAGAAAGCTATAATTTATTCAATAATACGCCACAAGGTGGTCTGGATGGTATTGACAGCATGAAATACTTGACAACAGCCACAAAAGACACGGTTAATAATTCTTCTAACGCGACAAGTAATTATACTGGAAATATGACAAACAATCAAACGCTTAATAACCTAGAGGATTATATAGAGCATGTGTCAGGTAAAAACGGGACAGAGAATTATTCAGATATGCTGAATAAATTTAGAAGCACGTTTTTGAATATAGATGCGGATATTATTGGAGAATTAAGCGATCTCTTTTTCGGTATTTATTAATCAGAAAGGAGGTTAAAATGTTAAAACCTTATTACGGGTGTTGCAGGTTCACTAGAATTCTTCCAGTAACTTACACTGATTCAATTTCTCCATACGATCAAATGTGTAAAATACAAGATAAAATCAATGAAGTAATAGAAGCATTGAATAATATCAATGTTGATTTTGAGAATTATGTGAATCAGAAAATAAGCGAATTAAAAACATATGTTGATAGTGAAAATCAAAAACAAACGATTTTGCTAGAAAATGAAATCAATGCTGTTGATGGAAAGCTATCAACATTTATCGAAACAACGTATGCTGACTTTGTAACCGAAACAGGGCAGAAATTCAATGAAGTATACGAAGAAATTTCAAAAAGAATTTTTGAAGTATATTCTTACATTGATAGCGCCGATAACAGTATCAAACAGCTAATAGCCGTAGAAATAGAAAAGCTTAAAAAATATGTGGATGAAAGCATTCTAGGAAAAATACTTATTTTTAATCCAACCACAGGATATAAAGAAAGCATCGATAAAGTTGTAAATGACATCTATGATACATTAAGATATTGGGGAGTTACAGCTTTAGAATTTGATGACTACGGCATAACCTGTACATCATTTGATAACATGGACTTAAGTGCAATTAAATTTGATGTATATGGTAGAGAATGGTTTGGAAAATATTATCCACACTATATTTTCGACTTTGAAAACGGTAGCTATGATCGAATACAGGATGTGCTGTATAGATTTGTTCAGACTACCAGACCACTATCAATAGATGCTAGTGCTTTTGATGGAAAAGACAAAGACGCTACTACACTAGATGGGTATGCTTATACTGCATATACATTTGATAGCACAGCATCTCAAATTATTTCATAAAGAAAGGAAAAAAATGAGTGCTACAAATAAGACAGCTAATTATGAATTACCGGAATTCGTTGGAACTGATAAGCCTAGTTGGTTAACAGATTTTAACGGAGCAATGACTAAAATCGATACCGCTTTGCACGAACTAAGTCAGGGACAGGCAAGCGGTGTAACGAAGCAATATGTTGATGAACAGATTGCTACAGTTACAACGGCTTTAAATAATCTACAGGACGATGTGGACGCTATTACAGCTAAACTTAAAAATTACCTTACTGTTGGTACTGCACAGGATGGCATCACGGCTACACAGTACGACACACTGAAGGTTAACGCATAAGAAAGAGAGGTTAAATAATGGGAGCAACAAACCATACAGCTAATTACGATCTTCCACAGTGGATAGGTACAGATAAGCCCACTTTTTTAGGCGATCTGAATGACGCTTTTTTGAAAATAGACACTGGTATGAAGACAAATCAGAGTGAAATTAGTGGTGCTGTTAGTGACGCTGGAAATGCACTTGCAAAGGCAACTAGTGCTGAACAAGGGGTAAACACGTTAACTCCACTTGTAAATACTGCTAGTGAGAATGCAAGTCAGGCGTTGACCACAGCTAACAATGCCGCTAGTACGGCTAATACGGCTAATACAAATGCTAATGCGGCTATATCAAAACTTAATGGATTTAATTGGAGTGCAAGCACAAGACTGACAAAACCGGTCGGCGCTCCTTGGGATAGTCATGAAGTATATTATTGTCGAAATAGCGGACTTTACCTATTAAATCTGTACGGTGACATTATTGGATCTTTCAATAATTCAGACAATCAGATTGCTAATAATTCCGTATTATTCACCCTCCCATCATCATTCCCGGCACCTACTCAGAAAAGAAATATATTTGGCGGTATACTGATTTATGCCACCGTTAATGGGGTAGCGTTAATGTTACCGGGTACTTTAGAGGTTAATACAGATAGAACATGTGTAGGCGTTTGCAATGTAACACAAGCAAAATGGAATTTCTGTTATATACAGGTTCTTGTTAACACTAGTTCATGGTAATAACAGTATAATTA
>OKWJ01001614.1_pt1 | contig 14907 bp, 10 predicted proteins | sample 1607121 | NCBI WGS metagenome assembly OKWJ01 (sample SAMN04414080, study PRJEB24778) | human gut metagenome | material: faecal | host: Homo sapiens | reverse complement strand
GCCGCCCCCGCCATGTCGTTCCCGCGGGAAAGGTGCGCCGCCCCGCCGTGTCGTTCCCGCGGCAAAGGTGCGCCGCGGAAAAAGACGCCGCCGCCCCTGCTCCGATTTTGTTCCGTCTTTTGTTTCTGCCCGCGTTCAGCCTTTACCGACGCACCGTCCCGCCCTTTGCCCCGCCGCCGCTTTATCATCACTCTGCCGCTTTGACCTTTCCGTTCTTCGCTTTATCCTTGCTCTGCCGCCCCAGCCGTTCCATACCTTTTGCCCTGCCGTTGCCCTATCATTATGCTGTCGCTCTGCCTTGTTCCCACCCTTTGCCCGGTTTCGGGTTCTGCCCTTTCCCCTTCCTTCCCCTGCCGCATGAAGGCGGCAGAACGCTCCTTTAAACGGCGAACCGTCAAAGACGGTGCTCCGACAGACGGAAAAGCGGCGCCGAAGGGGGCGGAAGCGTTCCTTCGAAGCAACAAAACGGGCGGCATAGGGCTTTCCGCAAAAAATTTGCCGCAAAGTAAGCGCAAAAACAGTTGACAAACCCGCTTTCTTGCTATAAAATTAGATAGCGTTTTTCCTGAAGCGGCTTTTATCGCGGGGTGGAGCAGTTCGGTAGCTCGTCGGGCTCATAACCCGAAGGTCGCAGGTTCGAATCCTGCCCCCGCAACCACGTCGCCGTACGGCATATCCCGCACAGGTTCGCCCTGCGGGCAAACCTGTTGCTTTGATGTCGGCGGCTCCTTCTTCCCAAAAATCGCACTTCGTTGCGGTTTTCGGGAGCCCCTGGGAAGGGAAACAAGAAAAGGCCTTTGCGGCACGGCTACAAAGGCGTTTTTTATGGCGGCGTAGCTTAGTTGGTTAGAGCGATCGGTTCATACCCGATAGGTCGTAGGTTCGAGTCCCACCGCCGCTACCAAAGAACTTTGCCCAACGCGGCAAAGCGGAAACCTCTCCGCGGGAACGCGGTTTTCATACGGCGCCTTCGGGCGGCACGATACGGCCCCATGGTCAAGCGGTTAAGACATCGCCCTTTCACGGCGGTAACCCGGGTTCGAGTCCCGGTGGGGTCACCAAACAAGTTAAAGGCGAACCCGTTTCCATTAGGAGACGGATTCGCCTTTATTGTATATTTTAGCAAATAACGTTTATTGTATTTTTTACTATTGATTTATAACAAGTATTATGTTACAATAGATAAGCAAAGTTGTTTAGATTTATTATTTGCAACTTAAGGAGTAATTTATGTTTCCATTAGTATCAAATAACATTATAACTGAAATAGAAGTAATATTATTGGGGTGCGATGAATCTATTAAAGGTATTAATCCATTAAATGGATATCAGATTAAAGATATAAAAATAGAAGAGTTTTCGCATAAAAACGATTTAATAGATGGTAACGGTCAATTTCTTCCTGAGTATGACCCTAGAATAAATCAGTCTATAACAGACAAATTTATATATTTATATAAAAAGTTTGAGGCACCCTTGAGTGTTGATTTTCAAGCAGGCAAGGTATATAAAATTCCTTTTGATGGGTTAAATGATGATTTGGATGCAATTATAGAGTCTGAGAGGAAACGTCTTTATCAACTAATCAATCTCTTACGGGTCTTTAAAACAGGTAATATAGGATTCGTATACACTTTTGTAACACAAACATATATTTTTGGTGTTAATAATACAAGGAATTTTAAAGGTATAAATAAAAACTGGAATTTAACAAATCAATCTGTATACCACCTAGATAAAAATGAGATTTCTTCATGTGATGACTTTATTCATCGGTACTGGGGTCAAGAATACACTATAATGGAGAACATTGTAAACCAGTTTGTTTTTGCGACGGATCAGTTAGGGAAAGAAATTTGTTTTGAGAAGTTAATTTCCACCCTAGAAGTGATGCTGTTGAAGAATAGTGAACGCTATAAAAAAGAGATCCTATCTAAACGAGTGGCTGTATTATTAGGGCAAACAGACTCTGATATAAAAACAATATATGATGCAATGAAGGAATATTATAAATATCGTTCAAAATCCACTCACGAAGGGGATAGTAGCAATATAAATGATAGAAATCTTGGAGAATTAGAAAGCATCACTCGAAACGTATTAAAGAAATTCTTTGAAGTCTGTCATATCGAATGTGGGATTAATCCAAATTTAACATGGAAGGAGTTAAAAAGCAAAGAGATTTCAATATTGACTAGCATAGTAAATTCTAAGCAGCATATTTTTTAAAGCGATGTAAAAAACGGCGGGGCTTCGCATGAAGTCCCCGCCGCTGCCGTTGATCAAGGTTTATGAGTTTCGGCGCAACCTGCTGATTTGATCAATAGACTTATATCCCGCAGCGCATTCAAGCGGCGGCCCCTTACCGTACTTTTTTCACGGTCATCCGTATGTTCCCAATCGGATATTTTTACTTGCGATTTGGCTGTAAAGCGCGTTCTGCCTGCCACTTTTCAAACTCCCGTTGGTTTTCCTCGTCCGCCATATAGGCGCGGATCGTGGGCAGCAGAAACCGTGCGAGCGAGTCAAGCTCGCAGTTTGAAGTGCCTGTCGTTTTGTTTCTTCTCGCCATTCCCCGTTGTTATGTAATTTGCTCGATCGCTTTTCTCCTTGTATTCGATTATTCAGTTTTATTTGCCTCCGCGGGCGTTGCCGTTTGACTTGAACGACGGGGCGGAGTTCTTTGCGCGTGACTTATTTAAGAGAGCGTCGAATTCGTCGGGATAGGCAGCGAGCATATCGCTTACCATTCCGAACGCTTGCTCCTTGCCTTTGGCGCGCCGCTCGGCTTTTTGCAACTGCTCGAACAGGTCGCTTCGATCGCGGTCGGAGATAGCCTTCGATTGCCGCAAGGCGGCGTTCTCCGTGCGGAGAGCAGAAAGTTCTTCCTCGGCTTGCCGTTTTCGCTTTGGTGTGGGCTTGCTGCGCTCCGCTTCGATACTCTGCACAATGCCGTCCAGATACTCCTGCGCCTGTTGCTTGGCTTTTTCCGCCGCCTGTTCCGCACTTGCTACAATGCCGTCCGCATGGATTTGCGCAATTTTCACTTTGCGCTCCGCATTGTGATCTGCTTCGGCAATGATACTGTCTGCTTCTCCGCGCGCCTGCTCGACAATCTTCTTTGCCTTGAACTCCGCCGTGTCAAGGTGTTTTGCCTGACTTCCTTCCTTGCCGCGCTGCAAGTTCCATTTCGCGCCGACTTCTCGGTGCAAATCGGTCTGCAATGCGGTAAGCGCCTTCCTGTCAAACAGCTTCTTCGCGCACAGCCTGCCGCCCGCTATCGGGATCAGATTCAGGTGCAGATGCGGCGTGGTTTCGTCCATGTGGACGACGGCGGAGATGATGTTGCCCTCGCCGTACCGCTCCGCGAAGAAGCGGGTGCAGTCCACAAAGAATTGCCGTTGCTCGCTTGGCGATAGCCCGCCAAAGAATTTCCTGTCTGAGCCCACAACGAAGGAACACATCAGCACGGCATCATTGCGTACTTTGGTCGGCAAATCAAGGGCTTCGATCTTATCGTTGATAAACTGCGTGTAACTGCGCTGTCGTTTGACAATGTGGTAGTTGCCGCTCGTGCGCCTGCAATCGATCTGCGGGTTGCTTGCTCGATAGGTTTCGTCGCGTTCGTTCTCCTGTTCGACGGGCGCAATGTCAGTCTTGTGATACTTCTCCATGTGACAAACTAAGTAACTTATAGATTGTTCTCCTTTGATTTTTTTCTGTTAAAAAGCCTCGCAGAGCCCACTAAACTTCGGAACGAAGTATAGTGGGCTATACTTCTTCGTCGAACTCAAAAGCTCGACCGTGTTTTGCTTTCCGTTTTGCAGCGGTTGTTTGCCGTTTGCTTTCCTTTCTATGGTGGTCTGATCGTCGTTTGATTGCTCATAACTTTCCTCCCATAATTGTATTTTTCTATCCTTATCCCACACCGAAAAGGTATGGGCACGATAGCTCAAAAAGGACGCAAAAAAGCCGCTGACTGCTCATTCCACGTCACCGACTTTGACCTTGTTTAGCGGTTCCTCTCCGCTCTATGGTGGTCAATCATTCTGTTAAGTTGTAGGGATGTTTCCGTCGCTGAGGGCTGCACTTTCCCAAAAAAGCGTACACTTAAAAAAGCCCATCGCGGCACGTTCTAAAACTTGCAATGACAACGGCGTACTTTCTAAAATTGCGTACAACTAAAAAAACCTGTCATCGCTCGTCTTTTCAAACGGCTTGGGTGCGGCGCATGGTGCGCCGAAAACATCGCGGAAAACTTACTCCGCACACGCGAAACGCATACCTTCCGCGCAGCTCCCCTTATTTCAAGGAGATACTTTCATGCCACTTCTGCGGTATGACAAAAGAATACAGGCAGCTTTCCGCCTATATTCTTGCATTATATCATATAGACGCGGTGTTGTCAATAAAATACGAACGTATGTTTGCAATTTATTCCTTCAATTTCAAAAATCCCTGTTCAAAGGCACTGCCCGCAAAGGTTTTTTCACCGACAGAGAAGGCGACGTGGATATATTTGCCCGACTTATCGAGCTTGACGATCTTCCCTTCGCCGAACTTGGCGTGCAGAATAATATCGCCTTCCGCAAGGGTAGGAAGGTCGAATGCGGGCATCTGTTCTTCGGGCTTTTCTTCGGCAATGGTCGTATAGACGGCAGGATGCGCGGCATTGGTTTCTGTGAGCTCGGTTTCCGTCTCTTCTTCAAAACTATCCTCTTCTTCCGAAAAGCTGGCGCTGACCGCGGCAGCCGCCGCGATTTCTTCGTCAAAGGCGGGCGCCTCCATCGTGGCTTGTTGGTTATAGAACAGCTTTTCGTATTCCTCGCGACGGATGGTGGTATCCCAACCACCGACCTCATCGGAAATATGCTTTTCAATGCCCGTATAGGACAGGCTCGAATCTTCGTACCGCTTGAACTTGAAAATGGCGTCGTTCATGAGGGGCGCATTGAACACGCCGAGGGAACACAGAAGTTCAAAATCTTTGACGTTCAGACCTGTTACCTTTTTGAAAAGCCCCGGCTCCAACTGTGTGATAACGTCTTTGAGCGACCGTTCACGGTAATCGGTAAGATACATAAACACAGGCACGCGCGTGGCAAATTTGATGAGCTTTTCCTGTATCTCCTTGCGTTTGGACTTGTATTCCTTTTCTTCCGCCGTCAACTCGCGCTTTTCTTTATCCGAAATTTTCCCGTCGTTTTCTTTTTTCGCCTTTTTGACGTGTTCGGACTTATTGATAATAGTTTTAATGTCCTGATTGAGCGAACGGAAGCCCTCAATACGCATAAGCGCGTCCAACGCTTCGGGGTTGTTCAAAAGTCGGGCAAGCGTTTCGTTGTCCACGTTGACGAGCAGAGCTGATTCCCAACGCTTGGCAAGCAGCGTTGCGCTCGTTCCCGCCATGGCGATGTCGAGAATGTCTTGCGCGTCCACTTGTTTCATCGTGCTGCCGTCGTAGGCGAGAACGGGCAGAAAATGAATAAACTCCGCCACTTTCTTTTCGGGGTTACTCTCTTCCACATTCAGGCGGCAGGAATAGTCGGAAATCTGCCTGAGCGCCCTGTCAAGCGCGAAATCGAACACATAGCATTCCTGCTTCATGATCTGTTTGTCGCCGTTGTCGTCGGTGATTTCCCACGGGCTTTGCACGCGGAACGCCGCCTGAAAATACGTTTCGGGCGATTTTAAGTTGCGCAGCATAAAAATGCCCGTCCACGGACGGATCGTAACACCCGTCGTCAGTTTTCCGCAGGAAAGCGTGATCGTTTTGCTGTTTAACGGATCGCGCATGGACGCCTGTACGGGCCGCAATGCATCCAACCCGATGCCCGCCGCCGTACCCGCGCAGACGTTGACGGTATAATCGTGGTAAAAGGCATTTTGTTTTTGTTTGAGCAGATTCGCCATCGCCTGACAGCTCGCCACGTTGGGCAAAAACCATAGGGTATGCGTCAAAACGTTCAGAAGCCGCACGTCCGAATAGGGCATGGGAGGGCGCTTGTCCTGCCCCAATTTCAAATCGTCGATGCTCGAGGGCAGATAGGCACCACGGATGAGGTCGAGCCATTTCTGCACCTCGCTCTCATACACAAAGTGCGCGTCGTCTCCCTTGCCCTTTGCGGAGAAGAACACGTTTAGGTCGAACTCGTCGTATTCGCCCTGTATGGCGATCTGGCGGATGCTTTCGGGGATGCGGTAGGTGAGCATGACCATGCGCGGCAGCGAAAGGTACGGGTTGTTCGAGCCTATCCAACTCTCTTTTGCGCGCTGCTCATCCGAATACGTCCAGTTATAGATCTGATCTTCGATGAATTCGCCGCTGTTCAGGGCGCGGAAGGGCGTGCCGGACAAAAAAAGGTAATAGTCCGTCGTGATGGGAAGAAAGGTCTCGTTATAGGCGTTGTCTGCCTCGTCGCGCTTGTATTTTTCCAAGTCGAAGTCGCTGTCCGCTTCTTCGTCGGGGTTGTCGAACAGCTTTTTCGCGTTCTCACGCCATGCACCGAAATGGTATTCGTCGAACACGACGAGATCCCAGTTGTCGCTGTGGATGAACTCGTTTTTTGCCTTGATGCCGCCGTTTTCGTTGGTCCCCAAAAGGTCTTGAAAAGAACCGAACACGACGATCGGGCGGCTCTTATCCGCCTGCTCGTATTGGCGGTCGATGTTGACTTTGTTGTCGTGCGCGTCTTTGTTGGAGATAAACTGCCAGCCCTCAAAATCGACGTGCGTTAAAAGGTCTTCCCGCCAGGCGCTCTCCACGGCAGGCTTGAAGGTGAGCACGAGAACGCGTTTCAAGCCCATTTTTTTGGCGAGCTGATAGGTGGCAAACGTCTTGCCGAAGCGCATTTTGGCGTTCCACAAAAATTTCGGGGCTTTGTTGGGCTCTTCCTTTTTTGCGGAAGCAAAATAGGCCATCGTCTTTTGCACGGCGAGTTGCTGTTCGGGGCGCATTTTGAAGGCAACCGTACGGTTTTCCTGCGTGAAGATACCGTCGCGCACCTGATGGATGGCGGCAAGCACGTCGCGCTCGCTGCAGCGGAACCATTCGTTTTTGTCCTGCCCTTCGTTTAATTGGTAAAATCCTTTGCGTCGCAGGGCGGCATGAATATCATGGTCGGTAAAACAAGTTCCGTCCGCGCGCATGGCGCTCTCTTTCAAGACGATCTGATATGGCACGCCGCTTGTATGTAATTGCTCTTTGACGCGCGTTTCCGCATCGCGGTCGGTGTAGCCGATTTTTAAGTACCCGTCGTGAGAGTAAACGCCTATAAGACGATAGGCGTAAATGGTCGGCGTGACCTTCGGCCGCTGAATGAAAAAGTTTTGTGGCATGGTTATCTCTTCTCAATCAATTCCCATCCCCGAACGCCTTTTGAGGTATTGAGAATGTATTTTTTTCTGCATTCATCACAAGCAATATAAACATCATGTTCGCGGAATCCCGGAATATTGTCATGTTCTTCGATTATTTTCCCTTTTCCGCAAGGGCATTCATATTCATAACGTTCGGTATCTCCGCTGCCCGCGCCATAGCCGCTATGCTCTTCTTGGCTTTCATATATCAATTTTGTTCTCATAACTTCCTCCTTATTCCATTGGCTTTATCATGCTTTCGATAAAGTCGATTTCTTCTTGTGAAAGATCGTATTTTTGATATAGTTCTTCATCTGTCCACGGTTTTGAAAAGTCTTGCATAGGGACAAAGGAATAAGTGGATTGAGTCATATTTTTATTTTTTCTTGCTCCTACCAATGCCCTAAAAAACTTTGTCTCCATATAAGTCTTGACATTACTTGCTGTTTGTTCGCCCGCAAAAGGGCCGATTCGTAAAAAAGTTTCTGTGCAAGCCATATTGGGGCCACACACTTCTGCTTTTCCTATAATTCTGGCCGGAATAGGATATCCAATCTGTCCGGCAGCCCCGTCAGCTTTTGAGATAAATATTTTATATTGCTGAAGCTCATCCACTCCGCGCCCTAAAGCTGATATAGGAATATGCTTATAAATCCGTTTGCCTCCTTCTACACCGAGCATCTTACAAGTTTTATCAAGGTTTTCTGTTTCTACAAAATCAGAGTGAAACGCATAAGGATTTCGTGAGCTAACAATACTCGCAAAACTTTCTTCTTTGAAAGCGGTAACTTTTCTAATAATAGAGATCATTTCATTATATCTGATAAACACGTCGGTTCCATTCTCCAATAAGGGTCTTTCCGACATGGCGGTGATGTTACCCTTATTGTGAGAAAAAACTTTGCATAAGCCCTTTTGCTCCCGATCCCATAGAAAGTAGCATACGCCCCCTTCGATGGCAACGCCGGGGAAACATTCGCTTGCATCCCCAAAGTCATGGATCTCTCTTATCCTGTCGTCATACAACATTTCATTTCTAAAGTCATCCAAGCCTTTCCCGCCTGTAAACCATCGAGACGGAATGATCATTGTTAAATAGCGCGGTTTCAGCTTTTTGGCTTGTTCTACAAAGTGCTGGTATATCGGCATTGCGCTTGAACCTGTTCCTCCCCCGTCGCTCAACTGATAGGGCGGGTTGCCGATGATCACATCAAATTTCATATTGAAAAGTTTCTCCGGGGTTATCGTGTGAATAAATTCGTAGGCGTACGTCTCTAATTCGCCGCCGCGGTCGTATTCTTTTTGGCTTGCGCCGCAATAGATACATCTGCCGTCTTTCCACGTATGCGGAATGCGCTTATAGCGGATATTCCCTTCGGCAGTATCGAAATAGCTTACCGAAAATTCGCTGTTCGGGTATTTACTGCAATAAACGCCGCGGCGGGATAGCAGGCTTGTAAGTTCCGTAATGGCGATGCCGAAGAGCTGTTTGTGGAAGATATGGTCGATGCGCTCCTGCAAATCGGGGAATTGCGGCTCCAACCCTTTGATGAGCCGCTTTGCGATCTCCCGCAAAAATACGCCCGTCTTACAGGCAGGGTCTAAAAATGTCGTGTCGGGGTTTTTGAACAGCTCCTGCGGCAGCATATCCAACATCTGATTGACGATTTCGGGCGGCGTAAATACTTCGTCGTTGGAAAGGTTGGCTAGACAGGATAGCACGTCGGGGTTATATACTTTATTAAACAAACTTTCAGCCATTTTCCTGCACCCTCCTGTAGTGAGAAATATACCGCTTCAAAAATTTGCCTTCATCGCTCGGCTTGGCGTCGAACATCGATTGCTGTTTTGCATTGTGCTTTTCGTCATCCTGGGCAAGCAATTCCGCAAACGTATAGTCGCACCGCTGTATTTGGCTACCCGTTATAAACGACCATTCGGAAAAGACGATAGGCCCTTTCGTGTCGTTGCCGTTTTCGTCCACGCACATAAGGGTGAGCGCGTTTCCGCACACGATATTGCGGGAAAGGATGAATCTGACCGCTTCACGCGTTTCGTCGCTGCAATCTTTTTTGCATACGGCGGTGTACTCTTTATTCCATATCCCGAACATCCGCTCGCGGCAGGCAATCACATTGTCAATCAAAATATCCACGCCGTAAATGCTGCTTGCCGCAAGTACGGCGTTTTTTTCGTAGTCTAAATGGCTTTTGCCGTACTTTTTTCGCACAACGGCGAGCTTTCGCGTCAGAATTTCGGCAAGAAAATTGCCGTCCCCGCAGGCAGGCTCTAAAAATCGGCTGTCTATGCGTTCTGTTTCGTCTTTCACGAGGCCGCACATTGCCTTTACTTCCCGTTCCGCCGTGAATACTTCCCCGTGGTCGCGCACGCGCTCTTTCGATTTGGTTTGTCCTCTTGCTTTACTATTGTTCATATTCATGTGCGTACTTTTTACTATCGTGATAATATTATAACACAATAGTAAAAGAACGTCAACACGAAAGTTTTAATATGTGGTACTCGAAAGGAATAAACTATAACTATAGTTTTAGTTTGCGAGGGCTATGGTTATGGAAAAGAGCGAAATTGCCAACAGGATCAAAGAATTGCGGGAAGCAAAAAAGATGACACAAAACGCTTTGGCAAACGCAGCCGGCGTGTCTCCGACATATATTTATCAGTTAGAGCGTGGCGAAAAGAGCCCGACGGTCGAATACCTCGATCACATTTGTTGGGGGCTTGGGCTGACGCTGAAAGAATTTTTCGACTATCCCAACGAGGAAGAAAATTACACATTCCGTCTCGCATCCCTCTCACCCTCCCAACGCCAACTTCTGGTCGCCTTTTTGAAGAGTTTGTAAAACGCCATCCCCCGAGCCGATTCCGGCTCGGGGGATGTTGCTTGTGGCATTCCTGATGCATCAAAAAGAAAAATCCTGGCAGTTAGAGGTGTATTACGCATATATATAGGATATAATATTAACGTAAAAACTTTACGGAGCCGTAATTATTTTACGGAAAGCATTGACAAGTCAAAGGAGTTATGGTATTATAAATGCAGAATAAATTGACAGGGAAGAAAATCTATATGCTGAAAAGATTTGAAGTGGAAAACTTTAAAGGTTTCAAGGATCGACTGGTTTTCGATTTACAAGCTCGCGAATATGAGTTCAATAAGAACCTTATATCCAATGGTATTGTGAATAAAGGTATCATCTATGGTAAAAACGGTATTGGCAAGAGCAATTTAGGTATTGCGTTGTTCGATATAGTTTTACATTTGACGGATAAAGAGAGACTTCCTGTTCAATATCTATCGAATTATATCAATTTAGATTCTGATAAGCCTTTTGCTGAATTTAAATATACTTTTATATTTGAAGATGATGAAGTCGTTTATGAATATAAAAAAAAGGAAGCCTATTATTTAATTGAAGAAAGCCTTACGATAAATAATAGTCAGGTTCTTTTTTATAACTATTTTGACAAAAAAGATAATTTTGTCGATAAAAGTCTTATCGGTAATTTACAGATTGAGCTATTAGACAATAAGTTGTCAATTATTAAATATATTTACCGAAATACACCAACGAATCAAGATTCCCCATTGTATAAGATGATGATTTTCGTCGAGAATATGCTTTGGTATAGGGGTTTGAGTGATGGTAATGCTTATTGCGGTTTTTCTAATGGCGGCACTCTTTTAGTAGAGGGCTTATATAGTAGCGGTAAAAAAGAAGAGTTTAAAAAATTTCTCGCTGATAATGATTTGCATTATGAATTAGAGTGGAGAACCAATAACGGTCTTCATGAGCTAATGGCAAAATTTCCAACTGGTAAAAAAGCTCCGTTTGTTTCAATTGCTTCAACCGGTACCATGTCTTTGTTCTTATACTTCTTTTGGAGCATTACGGCATTCAACAAGATATCTTTTTTGTTTATTGATGAATTTGATGCTTTTTTCCACTACGAATCAGCCGAAAATATTGTATTGCGATTGAACGCAAATAAGAATTTTCAAACCTTATTAACGTCCCATAACACATATTTAATGCAAAATAAGCTTACACGTCCAGATTGCTGTTATATCATGACTCAAAATAAAATTACTAGCTTGTTTAATTCAACAAAGAAAGAAATTAGAGAAGCTCACAATTTGGAAAAAATGTATATAAACGGGGCTTTTAATGAGTGATGGAGAGCAACATTCTAATTATTGTGGAGGGCGCAAGAACAGAACCTGCCTTTTTTAACAGACTACTGGGTGTATTTGATCAAAACTTTGAGATATATTGTTTTGGGACAAATATTTATACTTTGTATAAAAGAATGAAAGAGATTGAATTCAATGGCGATCTCAAGTCGGTTTTAATAGAACTACATCCGGAGCAAAGGGAGTTATTGTCAAAAAAGTTTGCATATACGTATTTGGTATTCGATTGTGATGTTCATCATCCTAAAAAGGAAGATATTCGTTGTATTGAGGAAATCATAGCAGATAATTTTTCTAAACTGAGGGAGATGGCGGAATATTTCGTAGACGAAACGGACCCTTCAGTGGGGAAGCTTTATATTAATTACCCAATGATGGAATCATATCGCGATTGTGATGATTTCTTTGATGAAAATTATAAATCCACTATGGTCTCACTCCCTGCTATTTTGTCCTATAAAAAAGATGTAGGGAAAAGAAAACTAAGTCGTGTGCGCGTTGACAGTTATACGGAAAAACAATTTTCATTGCTAGTACTGCAAAATATTTATAAACTGAACGTAATTCTAACAGACACATGGAGCAAACTTAGCTATGAGGAATACCTAATACAATCCAGCGCAAAACGAATACTGTTAGCGGAACAAGATATTGCCAAAAGGTCAAAAATGCTTTCTGTAATTAATACATCTATATTCATACTTTCGGATTATTTTGGCAACAGAGATGGATTTTATGACAAATTAAAGATTACGTAGGATAGCTTTATGAAAGCCGTAATTTACGCCCGATTTAGTTCGGAAAAACAGAATGAGGCGAGTATCGAAGGGCAGCTTCGGGAATGTTTAGAGTACGCCAACTTCAACGGGATAGAGGTCATAGGAAACTACATAGACAGGGCGCAGTCTGCAAAGACAGACCATCGCCCCGAATTCCAGCGCATGATCAAGGACAGCTACAAACGCCCCTTCGACTGCATTCTTGTTTGGAAGCTCGACCGCTTTGCCCGCAACCGCTACGATTCCGCCTACTACAAGAACATTCTCAAAAAAAACGGTGTGCGCGTTATTTCCGCGAAGGAAAGCATCTCGCAGGGCGCGGACGGTATCCTGCTGGAGGCTATCCTCGAAGGCTATGCCGAATTCTATTCGGCGGAACTTTCCGAAAAGGTCAAGCGCGGCATGACGGAGAACGCCCTCAAAGCAAAGAGCAACGGCGTGCGTCCGCCCTTCGGTTATTATGTGGATGATACCGACCACTATCAGATCGACGAAACGCTTGTGCCTATCGTGCGAGAGATCTTCACTCGCTATCTCGACGGGATGCGCGTCAACGATATCGTCAAACTGCTCAATGAGCGCGGCATCAAGCACAAAGGCTTCGAGATGAAGTACAACGCCGTGTTTCGCATTCTCACCAATCGCAAGTATATCGGCGAATATAAGTTTGGCGATATCGTCATCCCCAACGCCATTCCCGCGATCATTGACGAGGCGACTTTCAACAGCGTGCAGCAGCGCATGGCGCGCAACAAAAAGGCTCCTGCCATGCACAGATGCGAGGACGACTATTTGCTGACGACGCGCCTCTTTTGCGGAAAGTGCGGCGCGATGATGACGGGTGTTATCGGGACGAGCCATACTTCTCGGCAGTACCGATATTATAAGTGCAATCACGCGAAACAGGGCAAGTGCGACAAAAAGTCTGTCCGAAAGGAATGGCTGGAAGAGATTGTGCTGGACGAGATAAAGAACTTGCTTTCAAACGACGAAGTTGTGGAAGAGCTTGCCGACCGCGTCTATGAATTGCAGCAGCATGAGGACAATGCGGCAGCTTCCATCCAGACGCAGCTCACGGGCGTGGAGACAAAGCTGAACAATCTTGTGGAAGCGATCACGCAGGGCATTTACTCTTCCGCAACGAAGAAGGCGCTGGACGAGTTAGAGGAACGCAAGAGAAACCTTGAAATAGAACTCTTCGAGGTGCAGATGCGTAACCCGGTGCTCACCAAAGAACAGATCCTATTTGCGCTCCACAACTTCCGCAAGATCGATATCTCCACGCAGGAAGGCAAGCAGCGGCTGATTGACGGCTTTGTAAATAGCATTTATCTGTACGACGACCATTTTGTTATTACATACAATTACAAAGGTCAGAGCAAGACGGTAACGTTTGAAGAAGTAAATAGTTCGCCTTTAACCTCAAAGGGGTCACCAAAACGAGGCGGGAAGTACATCTTCCCGCCTCGTTTTGGTAATGGCAGCTGACCCGAACAGGCCGCGCGAAGCGCGGGCTGGGCGTGCTCGAAGAGCTTTGCCGCGCAGCGGCAAGCCCCCGGTGGGGGCGCCCCTATGAACTTTTTCACTTCTGTTGCGCATAAACGCTTCCATCTACAAAAAGGCGCAGCCGAACACGGCTGTGCCTTTTTATACCTCTTCCCCAGTGTGGCGGGACCCTCTCCCGCACGGAAAGCGGGGGGCAGCTCTTTCCCCTCTCCCCCGCTCTTGCGGCGACGCGCTCACGGAAACGCTTGACACGGCGCGGATTTTGGAATACAATATTGAAACTTACTATCATTATTACAAACGCGCGGGGCGGGTCGCCCTGCCTGAAAGGAGAAAGCTATGAAACTGACCGGAGCAGAGATCCTCATCCGCTGCCTGAAAGAACAGGGCGTGGATACCATTTTCGGATACCCCGGCGGCACGGTGCTGGACATCTACGACGCGCTGTACCGCGACGGAACGCTCCGCCATGTACTGACGGCGCACGAACAGGGCGCAGCGCACGCGGCGGACGGGTATGCGCGCGCGACGGGCAAGACGGGCGTATGCCTGGCGACTTCCGGCCCCGGCGCGACCAACCTCGTTACGGGCATCGCGACGGCGTACATGGACTCCGTTCCGCTCGTCGCCATCACGGGCAACGTGACGGTCGCCAACCTCGGGCGCGACAGCTTCCAGGAAGTGGACATCGCGGGCATCACGATGCCCATCACAAAGCACAACTACATCGTCAAGGACGTGAAAGAGCTTGCGGACACCATCCGCGAAGCGTTCTATATCGCGGGTTCGGGGCGCAAGGGCCCCGTGCTCATCGACATCCCCAAAAACCTGCAGACCGAGCTGTGCGAGTATGAAGAGAAGGCGCCCGCCGCCTATGTGCCCAAGGGCGTTTCCGCAGACAAGCTGACCGAGGTCGCGCAGGCGATCGCAAAGTCCAGGCGCCCCCTCATCATCGCGGGCGGCGGCTGCATCCGCGCGGACGCTTCGGCGAACCTTCTGGCATTTGCGAAAAAGATCCAGGCGCCTGTGTGCTCCACGCTGATGGGGCTG
>OKWJ01001613.1_pt1 | contig 14912 bp, 10 predicted proteins | sample 1607121 | NCBI WGS metagenome assembly OKWJ01 (sample SAMN04414080, study PRJEB24778) | human gut metagenome | material: faecal | host: Homo sapiens | reverse complement strand
TGTATCCGACACTATCATCTGTCACTTTTTAATTAAAGTGGCAGATATACTAAATATCAATGATACAGTACAATAGATTCCTGGCAATGGCATATAGTTAAATGCAAAGAAAAAAATCATTGCCGGGACACACATCAGTGTCAGTACACGGTACTTCCAGAGTTTCTGCCAGAAGTTTAGTTTTTTGCCAACCTGTTTTGTAACACCGTTCTCCTTTTTCATATATTTTCCCCTCTCCAACGTTTTCTTGAAACCGATTTCAAAACCTTGTAAAAACAAAGCACTTATATTTTTCACAAAACTGTCTGCCATCTTCCATAAGGTGTAATATTTTTTGATCTTAAGTGTCAGAAACGCCTTTATATCTTCTTTTTTGCATGTTTCCAGCACTTATCTTACACCTTCGCTGCGTAAATCCCATCCATGCAGCCGGCTTTTACACCAGTTGTGTATTTTATAGTGCTTTTTAATTTGAAACCCTTTTCATATTGTTATATTACAATACATATTATGAGTTGTCAACAGGTTATTTTACTTTTTGTACATATTTATTTCACATTTATTTTATTTTTCCGTCATTCTAACGGATTTTACCGTTTTAACTCCGCTACGGATTCTCTGATGATCAGAGTCGGTGTTACTTTCTGTACCTCCGGTACTTCTTTTCCGCCAATCTTATCTAATGCGGTGTCAACCAAAAGCTTTCCAAATGCTTCATAATCATAGGAAATACTGCTCAGCCTTGGTATGACGGTATCTACGATAAACGTATTATCAAAACTGATGAGGGAAATATCCTCCGGGATCCTAAGTCCATGCTCTTTGATGGAACGCATCACACCCACTGCACTGTAGTCATTGATCGCGATCACCGCCGTGGGAAGTGTCTTATTTCCCTGAAAGAGTGCCTCGAACCCCTGATAACCGCCCTCGACCGAATAATTGGAATTGATCACATAGCGCTCACGGTAGGTCAGACCGTTCTTTCGCAGCAGACTGCGGTAGCGGATACGCTTATCGTAAGTGGATTTCATCTCCTCGACTCCGCCGATCAGTGCAATGCGCCTGTGACCTAAACCGATCAGACATTCCATGCTCTGGTTCATGCCCTCCGCCTCGTCGATCGTGACCTGGCAGCACTCACCGCCCTCTACCTTTCCTGTTGTGATGACCGGGATGGATTCAGCGACACGGTTGATCAGATCTGCGTATTCCGGCTCCGTGACAAGGCTGTCTGATTTTCCCCCGATAATGATGATCGCATCCATACGCATGTCAAACATTTTCTGAATATATTCCACCTCAAGATCCGGATTGCTTAATGTTCCGCAGATCATTGGCACATACCCGCGCGCAATGATCTCCTTCTCACAGTTTTCCACCATGGATGAATAATAAGGATTGACCAGATCTGCAGCAAGCACACCGATGACGTTCGTTTTCGTCTTGATCAGTCCCTGCGCAAGCGCGTTTGGCCTGTAATCATATTTGCGGATCACTGCTTCCACACGCGCTCTCTTTTCCTCGCTCACCCTCGCATTTTTTGTCATGACTCTCGACACTGTTGCCGGTGAAACTCCCGCTTCCTGTGCAATTTTATAAATATTTAACTCACTTCCCATCGGCCATCCCCCTTAAAAAGTCATATTTGAAAACGTTTTCAAGTTAATTTTATCGGGATTTTGCAGGTTTGTCAATATAGGGTCAGATTCTTTTTTTCGTCCATTTTCGTGAGCGGAAACGGATGAAAAAGATACTTCCGCGGAACATCTCATCGAGCATGAACGCGATCCAGCATCCTGCCAGCCCCATCCTAAGGCGTATCCCAAGCAGATATGCAAACAAAATGCTGACGCCCCAGCAGGAAATCACGGCGATGACCATCGGAAAGAACACATCCCCCGCTCCCCGGAGCGAATTGTCCTCAACATGGTTGAACGCGCGCCCGATCTCCACGAAAATATCGATAAAAAAGATCACACCCGTCATCCCGATGATCTCCTCACTCTGCGTAAATAAATGCATCAACGGTCTATGGCAGAGAAAGATCAGAACCGAAAGCACGATATTTAAGCTGACCGCGATTTTTAACACCTGCTGGTTCAGCCGATATGCCTTTTCATACTCCTTTGCCCCCGTCATCCATCCCATCAGGATCGCCGTGGAAAGTCCAAGTGACATTCCGGTCACATAGACATAAAACACGATGGATGAAACATAGATCTTTGCGGTGAGCGCCGCTGTTCCAAGCACTGCTAAGATCGATGTTGACACGATCTGTGAAAAGGAATACGACAGGGAACTGATCCCTCCCGGCAATCCGATCTTTAAGATTCCACCCACGCAGGATAATGTCTTTAAATTTTTCGAGGCAAAATCAAGATGCAGTCCGCAATGGAACAGAAACCAGACGCCAAGCAAAAGCGCCGTCCCATGACTTGCCACGTTTGCCATTGCGATACCTTCCACGCCCTCCGGCACAATTTTCACCGGCTGGAAAATCACAACGTAATTTAACACTGCATTCACGATATTCATAAACAAAGATACTGTCACTGCAAGTTTCGGTTTTCCATAGCTGCGCAGTACCGCGGAGATGGCGGAAATAATGCCCTGCAGCACGGAAAACCCGATGCAGATGCGAAAATATATCACCGCCATCTCATACACCGATGTTTCCAACTGCATCGGACGCATGACTGCACCTGCAAAAAATGCCAGTATCGTTCCTAAGATCAGGCTGATCGCGCCTCCGCACACAATGGAGGTAAACGCTGCATCGGACGCTCTTTTTTCATCTCCCGCCCCCAGTCTGTGGCTGATAACAACCGATGCGCCACCGCTGAATACCGCATAAAACGTGTACAAAAATCCGATCACCTGGTTTGCCGCACCGACTGCTGCGACCGCATCATCCGCATAATGCCCAAGCATCAGCGTATTGACCGTACCGGTCATATTCATCAAAAGCTGTTCAATAAACAACGGGATAAACAATCCTTTCAGCGTCAGCGTTCCCTCTGCCGTGGTAACGCTGGTGCAGTCTGCATCAATCCATTTCCACTTCAAGATGCATTCCTCCTTTTTCTGCTATGCAGTTCTTTTGTGCTATGCTGTCTGTCTCTGAAATTTCTACACGGATCTTTCCCTTTTTTATTCTTCTCACATAGATCATGAGCCTTCCGTCCTTTGTCTTTCTCGCATTTTCCGCATATGGAGTCACATCCGACAGATCCCCGTTCTCGATCCCTGCTAACATGCCTGCCCCGCTCACTGCCACACGCAGTTTTCTGTCATCCCAGACAACCTTCTGCCCATTTTGATCCACAAGTGTGAGCGCGACCTGATAGAGATATCCATTTTCCTGTGTCTCTGAAAAATGAATCTCCTCCGGCTGATAGACCTCAGCTTTGATACCAGCGGCGTTCTGCGTGGTAAGCAGTCTCTCCTGTTCTATGATATTTCCGTTTTCATCATAACCACTCGCCTCAAGGATCCCTGCCTCCCAGAGTACCTCAAAACGATATGCACCGTCGTCGTTGTAGCCGATCTGTCTGCCAGCCTCTTTTCCATTGATAAAAACAGCTGTCTCCGGCAGATTTGAGTAACACATCACAATGACTTTTTCTCCGGCTTTATAATTCCAGTTTTCCTGGCACGGGATCCACTCTGCAGATTCCTCACTCCACGGTCTTGTGGCAAGATAAAGCTGCGGTTCTTCACACCACAATGATTTTCTGCGGTAATATCTTGCCTTTTCAAATCCGGCACAGTCCAAAATTCCGGCTCCAGATCCATGAACCGGCCAGCCATGTGCCTCCCCTAAATAATCGATCCCGGTCCACAAAAACTGTCCGCTGATATAATCATTTGATTTTACCGCATCCCACGCCTCATAGCTGTGCCCGTTTTCACTCCCTAAAAACGGGATCTGAGGGAAATCTCTGTGGTCGGTTTCGTAATACTGCTCCTTATAGTTGTAGCCTGCCACATCCAGATGCTCTAATATGCCAAGTTTTGCAGACAGCTCCGGGTAGGCAAGCGCCATGGTGACCGGACGGCTCTTATCTTCACTCTTTACAATACGGGAAAGTTCTTCGGCGATCGGAAGCAGTCTTCGCATGTCCGGTTTTGCCGGATCATACTGCCGTTCTGCCGCCGGTTTATTCGCGTCGTTATTTCCGGTCATCTCCATAAAACTCGGATGACAGTACGGATCGTTCGGATAGTCGATTTCATTTCCGATGCTCCACAAAATGATGGACGGATGATTGCGGTCACGCCTTACCATGGCGCGCAGATCCTTTTCGTGCCATTCCGGGAAATCTTCAAAATAGCCCTGGTGTTTTGGCGGATAAACATTGTGTCCCGTGGACCATTTGTTTTTTGCATTTTCCCACTCGTCAAACGCCTCATCCATCACAAGAAATCCCATGGTATCGCACAGCTCATACAGTTCCGGCATATGCGGGTTGTGGCTGCACCGGATCGCATTACAGCCACATTCCTTTAGTTTTGCAAGCCGTCTGTGCCATACTTCCTTTGTCACCGCGGCGCCGAGACAGCCGGCGTCATGATGCACACAGACACCTTTGATCTTCATCGGCACACCGTTTAAGAAAAATCCCCGGTCCGCGTCAAATTCTGCCACACGGATCCCGACCTTCTGTGTGTCTGCAAGATAAGATATTTTCTTTCCATTCTCATCCGTTGTCTCATACCAGGTTTCCATCCCATATAGATCCGGGTGCTCCGGCGACCAGCACTTCGGATCACGGATGGTGCCATGCATGCTGCAGGATACCGTATTTCCTGCCGGGATCTGTACCTGTTCTTTCCACTCTGCCACAGGTGTTCCCTGCGGATCAAACAGTTTTGTGCAGACCACACATGTTTTCTGCTCCTTCGTCTGGTTGCATATCTCATGACAGATACTGACTGCCGCCTGCACTTCCGGAAACTCTTTCCCATCAGCCACAAGTTTCTCTGTCACAAACGTCACGCCATATTCTGCCGGATGCACCTGTTCTTCCACCACAAGAGTGACTTTCCGCGTGATCCCACTTCCCGTGTACCATCTCGAATCCGCAATGTCCGTGTGCGTCACTTTCACACTGACCACATTTTCCTGCTCCCCAAAATGTGCGATCCCAGAGATATCATAGGAAAATCCGGTGTAACCATACGGGTGTTTTCCCTGATAATAACTGTTGACCCACACCTGGCTGTTTTTATACACACCGTCGAATACCAGACGGATCGCTTTCCCCTGATATTCCTCTGGCAGATAAAAATGCAGCCGGTACCAGCCGATCCCGCCTGTGAGATATCCGGTGCCGCTGGAATATTGTTTTGAAAACGGATAAGCCACTGCCCAGTCATGCGGCAGCATGACACGCTCAAATGCACGATCGTCATATCCCTGATACCATGCCTCCTCACATTCTCCAAAATGAAACTTCCATCCCTCATTTAATAACAGTTCTGTTTTATTCATAATCATAAAAAATACCTCCATTTTTTACTACGGTCTATGTTTTCTTTTAAACACATCATAGTAAAAAACAGAGGTATGATACAATGGAGAATAGTGACACTTTTTGTCTTTTAGCGATTTTTCATGATTTATTTTTTGACAGAGAATCTGCGTAGGCGCGCGGTGATATCCCGACATTGCGCTTAAACACTTTGCTGAAATAATATTCATCCGGGTAGCCGACCTCCTGGCCGATCACCCCGGTATGCATCGTCGTCTGCGCGATCAGACGCTTGGCATGTTCCATGCGGACTGCCGTCAGATACTGGAAAATGGTCTGTCCTGTCACGCGCTTAAAGATGCGGTTCATGTAATCAAAATTGCCGTCAAACTCCTCCTCTAACCGCTCCCCCGAAATGTCTGCCGCATAAGACGCATTCAGCCATTCCTGTATTTTCTGGACTTTATAATAGCTTTCCGGGAACCCGCCTGCAGTCCTTTCGCGTTCCGCTGTCGCAAAACAGCGCGCGATCTCGATCAACGCCTCCTGTATCCGGCAGGCACAGAGGATCTTATGATTCTCAAACGTGCTGTAATCCTCCGCGATCGCCTGCTTGATCAGCTCATCAATGTGGATCTGGTCGGTGACTTTTTTGATATGCCAGTATTTCGGCAGCCAGATCTTGCTCTCATCATAACTTCCATAAGGCTCACATGGCTCCTTTGCCATCGCCTTTCTCCGGCGTTCAAACTGCTGCCTGGCGACTTCCTCTTCTTTTGCATCGACCAGTTCCATCTCCCCATGCATGAAATGTACATAATAATAATTGCAGGTCGTCGCCTTTGTTCCCTCATGCGTGCGATCCTTATCCAGCAGACAGACATCCCCCGGCTTTAAGATCAGAGGCTTTCCGTCCTCAAGCAGATGCATCTCCCCGTGCCGGATAAAATATAAGATCTGTTCTCCCGCCCTGCGTTTCCTGTGGACATAAGGCGGTCTTATCTCTGTCTCATCCACAAAATTTACCTTCGGGAGCATCTGTGCATTTATCCTGTAAAATTCCATCTCTTCCCCTTTACCAGTAGATCTGCCAGTCTTTCTGCAGCCTCGTCAGCGCCTCCATGTAAAAATAATCGCCCCAGCTATTGCACTCATCCACACCGCACGGATTGCAGGTATTATACGGCGAACGGTTCGAATAGGTGCTGTGCAGTACGATCCCGTTGGATTTTTCAAAATCTTTTACCGCATAGTTCCGGTATACAGAACCAATAAATTTTTCCGCAAGATCCCGGTAAAATGCCGCCTCCTCATCATATAAGTATTTTGCCATCTCAAGCATTCCGCACGCTGCAATGGAGGCGGAGGAAGAATCCCTCGGCTGTGCATCACCATCCGAAAACTCCAGATCCCAGTACGGTACGAGATCTTTCGGCAGATGCTCTATATAATATTTACTGACACCACGGAAAATATATTTGTATTCCTCTCTTTTTGTATAGCGGTATGCGAGTGCCGTTCCGTAAATTCCCCACGCCTGGCCTCTCGCCCAGGCAGAACCGTCCCGGTAGCCCTGACAGGTTGCCCCGTGATCCGGATTTCCAGTTACCGGATCAAAGAAAAATGTATGCCAGGTCGAAAAGTCCGGGCGGATCACATTTTCAAGTGTGGTATGTACATGCCGGTCAGCGATCTGACGGTAACTCTCATCTCCCGTTTCCTGTGACGCCCAGTAAAGCAGCGGTACGTTGAGCAGACAGTCTATGATCAGCCTGTAATTTTCCGGCTCTCCCATAGCGCCCCACGCCTGGATAAATTCTCCCTTTTCCTGAAAACGGCTCTTTAACTGGTCTGCCGCAAGGAGCGCCGCTCTTTTTCCCGTCCCGGAACCGGTCAGCTTATAACCTGCGACACAGGATGGTGTATACAAAAATCCCATATCATGATGATCCACACAGATCTTCTGCTCGATCCGGTGCAGGAAATCCTGCATCTGGATCTCTGCCGCCTTTAACAGAACGTCCCCCCCGCCATATTCATAGGCAAGCCAGATCTCCCCCGTCCAGAATCCCGTCGTCCACTCCACGTTGTCGATTGGACGGTAAAATCCATTTTCACTGTATGCATTCTGAAATTTTGTCGTAAATTCCGGCAGAACACGCTTTACCTGCATGCAGGCAGATGCCAGCGCATCCTCGCGCTCCTCTTTTGTAATCGGCATAACGCCTTTTAAATTATTCTTTGTCTTCTCTGATAACTGCATATTCTTCCCCCATTTTCTTTTCAACAATGATTTTTTTCCCTTTCACCGGTACACAGAGCCGAAACTCCCTGATTTTCTCCGGGATGTGCGGTGTCCAGTAATATCCATCCTTCTCTGCCGCATCGATATGTACCCCCGCGATCTCCTCGATCAAAATCGGGACCGGTGCAGATGCCCAGGGGTGGCACAGGCTGGTATTCCATTTCTGGTCTTTCCCCCATGCCTCAAAACAGGTCGTTGCACCCTCGCGCAGCATGTTGACCCATCCGTGTTCCCCCTCATTAACCAGCAGCTCATACACCGTATCGTACTGTCCGCGTTCTGCAAACACACGCAGTACAAAATAACTCAGCATCACGCCGCAGGAAAATCCCTTCTGTTCCATAAATGTCAGTATTTTCTGTTCATCCGCTTTGGGAAGTAAATGAAAGTACATCGCATAAACATTCGAATGCAGTGCCGCGTGTCTGCTCGTCTCGCTGTCCGCTAAAAGTCCTGTCTTTTCCCGGTAAAAAGCGTTCCGGTATGCTTTTTTAATTTCTTTCGTCTGATACGGCATTTCCCTGCCACAGATCTCTGCCAGCTTGTTCTGCGTCTCCATCGCCCCAATGTAGAGTGCATTGATCACATTATGGCAGCCCAGCGCCACCACAGGTCTCGTCAGTGGAAAATCATATCCATCCCGCAGATTTTCCGGCCAGTCCACAAGATTCCATTTGTCAGCGACCTGCTCTAACAGACCATCCTCCCTCGCATACTGCGAAAAATGTTTTAAAATCCCATCTGCGATTCCATAATAACGGTCCACCGTCTCTTTCTCCCCGGTAAAACGATAATACAGCAAAAGGAGCTGCGAATACAACAGTGAAAAATCTGCGATCTCCTGCATCAGGCCGCCCGGCGCAACCGCAAGCAGTCCCGGACAGACCCTCGCTGTCTGTGCAAACTGATCGATGCATTTTAACAGCATATCCGTCTTTCCGGTCAAAAGTACCTGCGCGTGCGCCGTCACGACCGCATCCCCTAAGTACTGACCTTTTTCCCTCGTCGGGCAGTCCACATAATTCTCCTGTGTTCCAAGACGCACTGCATTTTTGCAGATTTGAAAAATATTTTCTAATGTTTTCTCCTCTGTCTTTAACTCACAAAGTGATTCATCCATCGGATAATGCCTTACCAGAAAACGGATATCCGACAGTTTAACGCCCCCGTCCGGCACGATCTTAACATACCGGAATCCCTTGTAATCATACGGATCAAATTCACATCTGCCATCCGCCAGCGTCCAGATTTCTCTGTAACAGCAGTTGCACCGCATGTCATAGCGCACACTGCCCTTCCCGTCCAGTTCCTCCCCGTAAAACAACTTCACCTGATCGCCGTCTTTCCCCTCCGCGGTGAGCAGGATCATGCCTGTGATCTCCTCGCCCGCATCCAGAAGCATCGAACCATCGGGATCTTGTCTTATCACGGACGGTGTGATCTGATGTATGTGACCGTTATGATCTGCACACTTGTGCTCTAGCTTTGCCGGTTCCAATGGCTGTACGGCATCAGAGTGCAGCTTTGTCGGTTCTAGTGGATGCTCATTACCAGCGTGCAGCTTTATCGTCTCCAACTGATATTCCATGTAAGAGAGCATCTCCGTCGGCTGTTTCGTCAGCGTGTAATCTGCCCACCCTGCCGGAACAGGTTTTTTCCAGCCGCTCTCATCAAACTTAGCATTTTTCCACCCATATGGGTATTGGGAGCTGTCAAAATTTTCCAAAAACTGTGTCTCGTATCCGACTGTCTCTCCCTCATAACAATCCGTTTTCAAAAAGCAAAAAGAAACCGGTATCTCCTTTCCCTTTTCATCCCACAGCTCCGCCGCAAAGGCAAAACGCAAATCCCCGCTATTCCACACACGGTTCACAAGTCCCTGATAATACAGATGGAGTGCCAGCACATGCTCCCCGGCAGCAAATGTCCCCAGTTCCAAAACATTGTAATAATACTTCGTATGATATGCCGCGGCAGGTCCTTCCCCCATAAACGCTCCATCCAGATATGCCTTATAATGGTCATCGGCTGTGACCTTACAGAAAATCTTCTGTGCACGCTCTAAAGTAAAATGCCCGCGCACAAACACATGGACATTCTGAAATTCTGCCGTTTTGATGTCTTCAACAGACGGCTGTACCTGTTCCTTATGAAACAGATTAAGGGGCACAGCATCAGCAAACTCCGGTATAGTGAGCCATCTGGCATCCCACGACTCGTTTTTCTTAACTTCCTCTCCCATATTTTCCCCCATAATATATTTTCTAATAAGTAAGCAAAAACAGGGCGCCATGCGACGCCCTGTCAGATTTTTACTTATTCTTCTGACACTTCCTCAACTTCAAGTCCCAGTTCTTCCAACTGTTTTTTATCCACGATTCCAGGTGCCTGTGTCATCAGACAGGATGCATCTTTTACTTTCGGGAATGCAATGACATCACGGATGGAATCTGCGTGTACCATATGCATAACCAGACGGTCAAGTCCATAAGCCAATCCTGCGTGTGGCGGAACACCGTATTTGAATGCATCTAACAGGAATCCGAACTGCTCATGTGCGCGTTCTTTGGTAAATCCAAGCACCTCAAACATCTTCTCCTGAATGTCATCCTGATGGATACGGACGGAACCACCGCCAAGCTCTGTACCGTTTAATACGATGTCATATGCCTTTGCACGCACACTGCCCGGATCAGAATCGATCTTGTCCCAGTCCTCTTCCATCGGCATGGTAAACGGATGGTGCATTGCCATAAAACGGTTTTCCTCGTCAGACCACTCTAACAGCGGGAACTCTGTTACCCATAAAAAGTTGTACTGGTTTGGATCAAGCAGATCTAATTCTTTCGCAAGTTCAAGACGAAGCGCTCCAAGCACGTTCCATACAATCTTATTTTTGTCTGCTGCAAATAATAATAAGTCTCCCGGCTCTCCCTGCATTGCAGAAACAAGTGCCTTTAACTCATCCTCTGTCATGAATTTTGCAAAGGAAGATTTGTAAGTGCCATCCTCATTCACTGCGAGGTAAGCAAGTCCTTTTGCACCGTAGCCTTTTGCAAACTCCACCAGTTTGTCGATCTTTTTACGCGGCATGCCGGCCTGTCCTTTTGCGTTGATACCACGGACAGAACCACCATTTTCGAGTGCTCCTGTGAATACGGAGAATCCGCAGCCCTCTACAACTTTGGATACGTCACAGAGTTCCATGCCAAAACGTGTATCCGGCTTATCGGAACCGAAACGGTCCATTGCTTCCTGCCATGGCATTCTCGGCAGCGGCAGTGTCACATCCACACCGATTGCTTCCTTGAAAATATATTTGAGCAGTCTCTCGTTGACATCTAATACATCTTCCACATCCACAAATGCAAGTTCCATATCTGCCTGTGTAAATTCCGGCTGACGGTCTGCACGAAGATCCTCATCACGGAAACATCTTGCGATCTGGAAATAACGGTCATAACCAGAACACATTAAAAGCTGTTTGTAAAGCTGCGGTGACTGCGGCAGTGCATAAAAATGTCCCGGATGGACACGGCTCGGTACCAGGTAATCCCTTGCACCTTCCGGTGTTGATTTACATAACATCGGAGTCTCAATCTCAAGGAATCCCTCTTTTGCCATGAAGTCACGCATCAGGTATGCAACCTTGCTGCGGAGCATCAGATTCTTCTGGATATCCGGTCTGCGCAGGTCTAAATAACGGTATTTTAAACGGACTTCATCTTTTGTCTGGCTGTTCTCCTCGATCTGGAATGGAGGTGTCTCTGCCTCGGATAAGATGCGGATATCGGTTGCGATCACTTCGATATCACCAGTCTTTAAAGACTCATTCACTGCTGCGGAACGTTTTTCAACTTTTCCGGTTACCGCGATCACATACTCACTTCTTAAACGCTCTGCCTTCTCATATCCCTCTTTGCCGACGCTCTCTTCGTTAAATACGAGCTGTAAGATACCCGAACGGTCTCTTAAGTCGATAAAGATCAGACTTCCTAAATTTCTTCTCTTCTGTACCCATCCCATGACGGTTACGGTCTCACCGATATTCTGATTTGAAACCTCGGTACATCTATGGCTTCTGTGTAAGCCTTTCATTGATTCTGCCATTACTGCAAACCTCTTTCCTTTTACTTATTAAAAAATTCTACAATCTCGAAGAGATTATTCACTCTGTCATTAAACTTTATTTATTGAAAAACTCAATGATCTCTTTGTATCCCTCGGCGTCTAATTTTTCCTTCTGGAATTTTTTATTCTTGTTCATGCGGACAACCAGCACCTGTTTGCCTGCCGCACGTTCTTCCTGTGCCTTTCCGATGATCTCGCCGAGTTTTTCTGCAGGGCATCCCTTTTCAATTAGGTATGCAACTTTCGGACGCTGTGTCGGAACCGTAAATCCGCTCTCCATCAGAAGAAGGATGATACGCTCAAAACCGATGGAAAATCCACATGCCGGCACATCCTGTCCGGTAAATTTGCCAACCATCTTATCATAACGTCCACCGCCGCCACAGGCTGCGCCAAGCTCCGGCATGGAGATCTCAAAAATGGTTCCGGTATAGTAGCTCATACCACGAACCAAAGTCGGGTCAAATACCATCTTAAAGGAAGCCGCCTTTGCACCCTCCACGGTATCGATGATCTCTAAAAGATTGCGCTCCACCTCAGGATCTAAATATCCCTCCAAAGTCTTTGCAAGGTATTTGATGCCGTTTTCTGCTTTCTCAACACCTTTAAAAAGTGCAAGATATTTCTCGATCGACTCTTTTGCATAACCCTCTTTTTCGAGTTCCTCTGCCACACCGTCAAGTCCGATCTTGTCCATCTTATCTAAGATGATAAATACAGTATCGAAATCTTCCTCTGCAAATCCACTGTATGCTGCCATCGCCTTTAAGATCCGGCGCTCATTGATGCGGATCTCGAAATTCTTAAATCCGAGTTTTCCGATTGTTGTAGTTGTTGCTAAGATCAGCTCAATCTCTGCAAGGTTCGTCGGCTCTCCGATAATATCGATGTCACACTGCATAAACTGACGATAACGTCCACGCTGCGGGCGGTCAGCTCTCCAGACATTTCCCATCTGAATCGCCTTAAACGGAGATGGAAGATCATTTGCATTATTTGAATAAAAACGAACTAACGGAACAGTCAGATCATAACGCATACCAAAATCAACTAAATCCGCTTCTTCTTTTGCTTCAGCGACTTTCAGCTTTTCACCACGCTTCATTACCTTAAAAATCAGTTTTTCATTTTCTCCACCCTGTTTATTGCTCAGGTTTGCAATATTTTCCATACAAGGTGTCTCGATCGGCGTAAAGCCGAAACTGCGGTAAGTCTCTTTGATGACTTGCTGCACATAATCCCGGATCTGCATCTCCTCCGGTAAAATATCTTTCATGCCGTTGACCGGCTTTTTACTTAATGCCATGAAATTTCCTCCATCTTCTGCCTGAATATCCTTTGCCTATTATACGTTTCACAGTTGTATACGTCAAGAACTGTCCTGTGTACAGTACAAAAAATCTTATTTTTATGTTACTTCAATGTCATTTCGTTAAGTTACAGGGTTAGCCCCTAACTGGTGGTCTAATCCAAATTTTTTCAAAAAAGTTACCAAAATTGAAGAGTTGTCAAAACAGTACCTGATGAACACCACTACTTTGAAATCCGTTTTCAAAGCAGTCTATGGAATGCCCATCGCTTCTTACATGAAAGAATACCGTATGAAGTTGGCATCGAATATGCTGTTGCAGAAAGATAAATCTATTTCGGAAATTGCCGCCGCTGTGGGATATAAAAGCCAAAGTAAATTTACATCGGCTTTCGGAGATATATTTCAGATATTACCTACTGCATATCAGGAACAAGTATCCTATACAAATGCACTTGCAAACGCTTGAAATTATAGGATTTAAGGAGTCTGTGAAGAAATCAAATACATAGCACTGTAAAATCAAAGTAAATATTTCGATCAACAGAACCTTTTATGACAACATCTCTTTCACACAAGTACTTCGATAATCACTTGGTGATATTTTATATCTTTCTTTAAATACTCGGTTAAACGTTCTCTGACTTTCAAATCCACTATCCAGACAAATATTTGTAATAGAATCACTCGTATTTTCCAAACGATGGCATGCATAGTTCAGCCTTGCATCGTTAAGATATTGATTAAAGTTTCTATGGAATGTCTTGGAAAAGAGTCTGGATAAAACATATTTGCTCACGCCCAGGTCTTTTGCCATCTCTTCCAACGAAAACTTCTTCTTGAAATTTGCTGATATATAGGAAACTGTCTGGTAAATAAGATCGTTGCTCCCCACACTGCTCTTTTCTACCAAATTTAATTTTCCTATGCAGCGTGCCAACACAATTTGAAGATATGCCTGTGTAACAGTAATATCCGACTGTTCTGTCTCTAAAATTGCATTTATAACCCTATATACCTCCGGTTCAACCTTTTCCGCTTTGATGATTGGGTATTCAGGAGCCATGGATTGCATGATATCTGCAAATTTGGCTATCGCAAATGGCGATGCAATCAGATAAGTCGCTTTATTTACACCGAGTGTCAGTACCTGATAGTGATGAATAACATCTGGAAATACAAAGCCTATATCTCCTTTTTCCATATGGTATAGTTCCTGTCCGACACCAAGTTCTAATGATCCACTTGTTACACAAACGATCTCCAGTGCATTATGAAGATGTGGTTCAATATGTTTTGACTTCCTATTTATTGCTATAATCTCCTCTTTTGTGTCAACATATTTTAACTGCATGAAATACTCCCCTTTGCAACATTTGTCTATATCTTCTTTCGATTTGGCAAGCAATCCTTTTACACCTATCTTATAATCAACTTGTAAATAAGGAAAGGAGGAATTGCAAATGAGCAACCTAAAAAAATATCTGAATGACCTTTTAGTATTCTACACTGAATATTTTGAGCATCCTTACCATGTATAAATACTAAAAGGACTATTTATAGAAAAAAGCACTGTCTCATCGAGCAACGACCAGACAACGCTTTCTCCTGTCAATTCTAATTTATGTCTGATGCATCTGTTACTTCATCTGCAGCAATTCCTTTTTCTGCTTTCAGTTTTTTATTTGCA
>OKWJ01001604.1_pt1 | contig 15000 bp, 10 predicted proteins | sample 1607121 | NCBI WGS metagenome assembly OKWJ01 (sample SAMN04414080, study PRJEB24778) | human gut metagenome | material: faecal | host: Homo sapiens | reverse complement strand
GGTCACAGGTGTAGTCTGCCTATTACTTTCCGACAGTAAATTTACCCCATCAAGTATCGGAAGTATCTTGAAAATATTTGGAAACTATGATATTCTACCATTGATTATGAGAATTTGTATCAATTACGCCAAGGAGGACAAGAATGAGAGGAATAGAAACCCCGATTAAGACACTGAGACAGAAAGTGTTTACAGAAGTTGCAAAAGTCGCTTTTGATTCACAGAACATAAATGATGATATCGAGGCAATCCCATATAAAATCACGCCGGGAGATGCGCCTTTATACCGTGAGAGTATTTACCGTGAGCGTGCTATCTGCTCGGAGCGTGTGCGTCTTGCGATGGGACTTTCATTAAGACCGGATGACGAACCGGTTCACGTTACAAGTGGATTGGATGAGAGTAATGTGGCAGAAAAATATTATGAGCCGCCTTTGATGCAGGTAATTCCGTCGGCTTGTGATATGTGTGAGGATAACGTATATGAAGTATCCAATCAGTGCCGTGGCTGTGTGGCACATCCTTGTGTAGAGGTTTGCCCGAAAGGTGCTATCAGCATTGTAGACGGAAAATCTCATATTGATAAAGATAAATGTATTAAATGTGGAAAATGTAAGGCAATCTGTCCTTATGATGCAATTGCAAAGAAGGTTCGTCCATGTGCAGCTGCATGTGGTGTGAAAGCCATTTCCAGCGATGAGCGCGGACGTGCCCGGATTGATGACCAAAAATGCGTAAAATGCGGACAATGTATGGCTGCATGTCCATTTGGAGCGATTGCAGATAAATCCCAGATTTTCCAGTTGATTCAGGCAATGAAGCAGGGACCGGTTATTGCCGAATTGGCTCCGGCGGTTATCGGACAGTTTGGTGACGATGTCCGTCTTTGGAAAATCAAAGCAGCATTGAAAGAAATTGGTTTTGCGGAAGTGTTCGAAGTTGCACTTGGTGCAGATATCGGAGCGATTACGGAAGCAAGACATTATGTAAATGAAGTAAAAACAGGAAAACTTCCATTTTTGCTGACTTCCTGTTGTCCGGCTTGGTCGATGTTGGCAAAGAAAACACTGCCGGATATGGTAGAGACTGTTTCAAGTGCTCTGACACCGATGGTAGCGACTGCACGTACAATTAAACAGCGTCATCCGGAAGCAAAAATTGTATTTGTCGGACCGTGTGCGGCAAAGAAACTGGAGGCTTCCCGCCGTTCGGTACGAAGTGATGTGGATTTTGTAATTACCTTTGAAGAATTGGATGCGATTTTCACTGCCAAAGGAATTGATATGGAAACCTATGATGCAGAGGAGCCAATTCATGATGCAACAGGAACCGGACGTGGTTACGCCGTTGCCGGTGGTGTTGCAAATGCCATTGAAAACTGTATTAACGAATATTATCCGGGAACGGAAGTTTATATTGAGCATGCGGAAGGATTATCCGACTGTCAGAAAATGCTTCTTATGGCGAAGGCCGGTAAAAAGGATGGCTGTCTGATTGAAGGCATGGGCTGTCCAGGTGGCTGTGTTGCCGGTGTTGGTACGAATATTGCGATACCGAAAGCGGCACAGGCTGTGCGCAAGTTTGTTAAGGATTCAACAACTGCACTGCCACCGAAAGAATATTCAGAAATTGATTTGCCGTAAGGTAAAAGAAACAAGATAAGAAAGAGGGTATTTTGATTGTAAAATCGGAATACCCTCTTTGTGGCAGAAGGCATTTGATCATATTTAATCAATAGCGGAGGCAGTATGAAAATCGAACGAATTATTTTATTTACCAAGGGAATTGAAACATTAAGTTTTTTTAGTGAGCAGCTTGGGAAGACTTTTAGTAAATTGGGATATGAAGTGTTTTACTTTGACCAGTGTAAATCGTATGATAGTCTTGCCGAATTGCTTTTGTTTGCCAAACCGGAGGCAACAGCGGCAGTGACGTTTAATTTTGATAGCTGCTGTGGTGAGGGATATTTTATTGACTGCAAGGGAATTCATTTGTTTGATGACAGAAAAATACCGGTTATCAATATTGTGGTTGACCATCCGTTTTACTATCATAAATTTCTGCCATTTTTGCCAAAAGACTACTGCCAGATTTCGATTGACAGAGAGCATGAAGCTTATTTGCAGTATTATTTTCCGGAAATTAAGCGGGGTCCGTTTTTACCGCTGGCGGGAACGTCCTTGTGGGAAGAAGATACGCTGCCTAAGTGGGAAGAACGCCCATATGACGTTGTATTTACCGGAAATTACACGCCGCTTTCTAAATTTGAACCAACGATTGAGAGACATGGCAAAGAGTATGCCGATTTTTATTACGAAATTATTGAGGATTTTAAGAAACATCCGCATCTGGGGATGGATATCGGAATTCGTGAGCATCTGCTTTCCGAGGTTGAGGATATTACCGAAGACGGTGTAAAAGAAATGATGCCAAATATGATTATGATCGATTTGTATGTGCGCAATTATTTTCGTGGAAAAGTGGTGCAGACGCTTGTGGATGCCGGTGTTTCCGTGCATTGTTTTGGAGCTGGATGGGAATTTCTTCCCTGTGAACATCCGGAAAATCTGATAAAAGAGGGTGGCGTTGATTCACTGGCGTGTCTGCAGGCGTTAAGCAAGGCGAAAGTTTCTTTGAATGTAATGCCGTGGTTTAAGGATGGCGCACATGACCGCGTATTTAATTCGATGTTAAACGGCGCTGTATGTTTTACCGACTGGAGCCGGTATTTGGCAGAAAATTTACGGGATGGAGAGGATATTTTCTTTTATGAACTGGATGCACTTGAATGCCTGCCGGATATGGTGCAGCGAATTTTAGAAAATCGAAAGAAATGGGAGCACATGCAGAAAGCGGCGTATGAGACGGCTGAGAAGTCGCATACATGGGAACACCGTGCAGGGGCTGTGCATAAAGAAATTCTTTCCAAGATACGCTAAATGTGGTATGATGATACATAAGTCAAAGCGTCCACGTAGTATAAAGCGGGAGAAATGGAGGTAAAGATGGCTAGAAAAAACAAAAAACAGCGGAAACATCCTAAGTTTTGGTTTGGGTTTAAAATTGTATTACTTTTGTTTCTGCTCACAATATTAGTCGGCGGAATTGTCTTTTATTTCAAATATGGAAAAGATATCTTCGCAATGCAGGATGACGCGGTTGCGCTTGTGAAAGAGTCGTCCATAGATACATTCCGTTCATCCGAGACGTCGATTGTGTATAACAATAAGGGCAAAGAGATAGCGAAATTAAAGGGAGAAAAAGACTCCTATTACCTTACCTTGGACAAAATACCAAAGGCGGTAAAGGATGCAGCAATTGTTACCGAAGACAAAAAGTTTTACTCACATAACGGAATTGATGCCAAAGGTATTATGCGTGCGGTTTTTGCATTGATTAAGAACAACGGTGAGAAAACACAGGGAGCATCGACAATTACCCAGCAGTTAGCACGCGGTGTTTTCCTCTCGACGGAGAAGACGTATGAGCGTAAAATAAAGGAAATTTTTATTGCGCTTGAGCTGGAAAAGAAGTACACCAAAAGCCAGATTCTGGAATTTTACTTAAATACCATTTTTTATGCAAATGGTTACTATGGAATTGAGGCGGCGGCACGCGGATATTTCGGAAAGAGCTGTCAAGAATTGTCACTTGGTCAGTTATGCTTTTTGTGTTCTATTCCAAATAATCCAACCCTTTATAATCCATTGAAAAATTTTGATAACACGGTCAAACGTAAAAATCGTATTTTAGACCAGATGTTAGATGATGGCGTGATTACGAAGGTGGATTACGATGAGGCGTACCAGGAAGAAATTAAGCTGAACATTCAGGAAGTGAAGAAACGAGATTACATCCAGACGTTTGTTTCTTACTGTGCGATTCGCGAGTTGATGAAAAAGAATGGATTTGAGTTTAAAAATTCATTTGCGGATAAGGAAGAAAGAGAGACCTATGAGACGGAGTATGATGATGCGTACTCGACGGCTCAGCAGATGCTTTTGAATAAAGGATATAAGATTTATACATCCTTTGATTTGAAGAAACAGAAAAAACTGCAAAAAGCAGTCAATCATAATTTGTCTGGATTTAAGGATAAAGAGACAAACGGAACCTACAAAATGCAGGGTTCGGCAGTATGTATCGATAATAAGACCGGACGTGTTGTTGCGCTGGTGGGCGGACGAAGCCAGGAGACAGAAGGACTTTCCTTAAACCGTGCGTACCAGTCCTACCGTCAGCCGGGTAGTTCAATTAAGCCGTTGATTGTTTATACACCGACTTTGGAGCGTGGTTCAACGGCAAGCACGACCGTACATGATTATAAGTTTAAGGGCGGTCCGTCAAACAGCAGTGGACGTTACTACGGTTATATTTCGCTTCGTTTTGCGGTGGAGCAGTCCTTGAATACGGTTGCATGGCAGCTGTTCCAGAAGTTAAAACCGGAAGTTGGCTTGCAGTATTTATTGGATATGAATTATTCCAAAATCGTGAAGTCGGATTACTACTTGTCGGCATCCCTTGGCGGATTGACATACGGTACCAGTACGTTAGAGATGGCATCCGGTTATGCAACACTGGAAAATGACGGAAAGTACCGGGAACCAACGTGTATTGTGAAAATTTTGGATTCCGATGGAAATGAAATTGTTTCCGATAAAGTCGAGCGAAAGAGTGTTTACAAGAAGGATTCAGCACGTGCGATGGTTGATATCCTGACCGGTGTAATCAAACGTGGTACGGCACGTGGTCTTGGCCTTGATAATGGACAGCCAAGTGCCGGTAAGACCGGAACAACCAATGATAAAAAAGACGGCTGGTTCTGTGGTTTTACACCATATTATACAACGGCAGTCTGGGTTGGCTATGATTCCCCGAAAACGGTTGCTGACTTGTATGGTTCGACTTATCCGGGACGAATCTGGCATGAGTACATGAATGAGATTCATAAAGACTTAGATGTAAAAGAATTTGATTTGGGTGAGTTATCATCGGGAAGTTCCGGTGGTGGCAGCAGTAGTGATTATACGACACCACAGGAAGATACCGGAAGTGGTGGAAGTGTAGATACGGACCCGGCAGATTCGAATGATAATGATGTTGATGTGGACCCGGATGATGGAACGGATACACAGGTTACGGAACCACCGGCCACGCAGGCACCGGCGACACAAGTTCCGGCAACAGCGGAACCGGCTGCGACAGAGCCTCCGGCAGACCCGGCAGCAGACCCGGCAACGGAGGGTACGGAATAAATAATAAGGGTTAAAAAAGCCTGTCAGGCAAATGCTTGACAGGCTTTTTGATAGGTGCGCCTTGCGACACACGTTTCTATTAGTGTTCCTGATGATATTTCTTCAGGATGCGCTCGATACGCTCGGTTGGATTTAAGTATTCCGCAATTGAGGAATCATGATTTAAAGTATCGATAAGGAGAGCAATGTATTTGCTCATATCAACATTGATGTAATACTCACGCTGTAACAGTTCTTCCGGCTGATATACTAAGTTTGTCGTCATGACACGGTAAATCAAGCCGCTCTTATAAGCTTCATCAAACTTCTCCAGACCGTTTGTGAACAGACCAAAAGTAGAAGCAACGAAAATACGGTTTGCATTGCGGCGCTTCAATTCAGTTGCAACGTCAATCATGCTTTCACCGGAGGAAATCATATCGTCAATCACAACAACGTCCTTGCCGGAAACATCAGCACCGAGGAATTCATGTGCAATAATCGGGTTACGTCCTTCAACAATTTTTGTGTAATCACGGCGTTTGTAGAAGGTTCCTACATCAACACCGGCTACGTTACCAAAGTAAATTGCACGTCCCATAGCACCTTCGTCCGGGCTGATAATCATCATGTTTTCCGGTTTCATATGAATGTCCGGTACATTTTTCAAAAGGGCTTTAATAAACTGATATGTTGGCTGTACAGTTTCAAAACTCTTTAATGGAATTGCATTCTGTACGCGAGGGTCATGTGCGTCAAAAGTGATAATATTGTCAACGCCTATAGCGGTCAGTTCCTGAAGTGCCAAAGCACAGTCTAACGATTCGCGGGAACTGCGTTTATGCTGTCTGCTTTCATACAGGAAAGGCATAATAACAGTGATTCGTCTTGCTTTTCCGCTGATTGCGGCAATTATACGTTTCAAATCCTGAAAATGGTCATCCGGTGACATATGATTAACCTGTCCACATACTGTGTAAGCTAAACTGTGGTTACATACATCAACAAGAAGGTATACATCTTTTCCGCGGACGGATTCATTTAAGATACCCTTTGCTTCACCGGACCCAAAACGTGGGCATACGGCATCGATGATGTAAGAATCCCTTTTGTAATTGGTAAAATGAATGGAAGAATCTACATCGGCTTCATTTCTCCAGCCAACAATGTAATCATCCACTTTTTTTCCGATTGCTTTGCTGCTCTCCAATGGAATAATACCAAGGTCTCCATAAGGGATTGTTTTCGACAAATCTTTTTGACTCATGATTAAAGTCCTCCGTGTAAATATTGTGTTGTAGGTTTATAGTTTGCAGCAACAGAAAGAAAAACATACTTAATGTTGCATAATTGCCTTTTTCAAACGAATGTCATCGCCGGTGATTTTTAATAATGTATAATTACTTGTAATCCGGGAGAAAATCCGCTCGCTGTAGCGTTCCCGTAAATCATCAAACGACAAGTTTGTTGAAATAATCGTGGAACGGCGGTTTGTTAATCGTGTATCGATGCAGTGGTAAAGCTGAGAGGAAGTAAAACTATTGTTTAATTCTGTTCCCAAATCATCGATAATCAGTAAATCGCTGCTTAATAAATAAGAAAGCGAAGCATTTTTCTGGGTCTGTGATAAGTCCCGGTCAAATTTGCACGATTCTAAAATATCAAATAGTTTTAGAGAAGTCAAGTATACAACGGTATGAGACTTGTCTAAAAGCTCTTTTGCAATACAGTTTGTTAAAAAAGTTTTACCGACACCGGTGTTGCCGTATAACAGAAGATTTCCCGGTGTGTCCGAAAAACCGGATAAATAGGATTTCACGGTTTCTAAGACATGTCGCATATTGTCACGCGGTGTTTCGCCGGTTGCCTCTTCGGTGTAGTCATCCGGGTAAAAATCCAAATTGAAATGAGAAAAATTCTCATGTTCCAAAACGTCTTTCAAATTTGACTGTGAGTACAAATACTGAACAATCAGTTTTTCAAAACAGTGGCATTTCCTGCCATCAATATAGCCGGTATCCTTACAGTCAGCGCACTCGTAGACCGGTTTCAGGTAGTCCGCCGGGTAACCGTGCTGCAAAAGCAGGGTTTCTTTTTGCTTTGTGATTTTATCAATCTCGGCATCTAGGTCAATCGAATCGGTTTGTCCTTGCAAACGAGAGGCAGCATGCTGCACCGAAAGTGTACGAATCCGGTTTTCTAATTCGTTCATTTGTGGAATCGCATCATAGACTTCCTTCATGCGCTTTTTCAGGATGAAATTGTCCTTGAGCTGCTGATGATAGTAATGGGACATCAGATGCTCGTACTGACTGTTGGTCAAAAGCATAATAAGTGAATCCTTTCGTTTGTTTTATGCCTGCACATTGCGCAGTAACTGTTTTTCCAGTGAACTGTAATCCTCTTTGGAATACTCTCTTTGAGGAAAACTCTGGAATTGGTTTCTTTTTTGCTGTGTGGCAGAGTTTTTCTGCTCTCCGGTTTTTTTCTTCTGCTGAAATGACTTGTCACATTTTTCTATGTCCGCAAGGGTGAGGACACCTTTCTTGTGCCAGTCCTTTAATATACTTGTTATGTAATTTAAGTTTGTGCCACCGGTCTGCAAAACCGTACGCTTACATGCCTGCTCAATAATTTCATCCGAAAAGCCGTAATCGCTCCATGTATCAATGATTTCGCGTTCTGCCGGAGCAAGGGAGCGGTTCAAGCCAAGTGCTTTGCTTACGACGTGATAAAGACCTGAAAAAGCAGAAGATTCATCCTTTGCCTCCTCTGGCGTTGTAATCCCCTTTTTCGCCCATGTAAGACCAATTGCCTCCATATACTTTGGTGAAGTCTTTCCACGGCTGTGTGCCGTGCGGTACAGAGTAGCAATCATCTCCTGTGAAAATCCGATGTCACACATAAAATATAAAATCATTTGCAGATGTGTGGTGGAAAGGGTTGTGCCGAGTATCTTTTCTGCCTGCGAAATCGCCTCGCTGATTTCAATATCTTTCATCAGTGCTTCCGCCTGCAAAGGAGTATACTCCTGGCGGTTCGGAATGGAGACGTTATCGGGTACAACGGTTTCTTCCGCTACCGGTGAAGCATCGATATCCGGTTCTCTTTCTGCCGTAACTGCTGACGCAGTGCCTGTGGAGTCTGTAGAAAGAATAATCGAAGTAATCTCGCCATTTTGCTCTGTGAAAGAAAGAAGTCCTTCTTTCTGCCAGTAACGCAGTGCACGCAAAATGTCACTTTCTGTGCATTCGAAACAATCGGCAAGAGCATCAATGGATGAATTACCTGTGGTGTCGGCATGCTGGCAGAGCATAACCAGATACAAATATATTTTTACGAAATTGCCATTTGCAGATGGCATATGATTTTGAATAAATGAATTGGGAATCAAAGTGAGTCCGCAATTCGATGTTGTGGAAATTGTAAATCCCATGATAAAACTCATTCCCTTTCTCTATCAGGTATTTTTTACCTGTCAGCAAGGATGAGTATATCACAAAGAAAAAACAGTTGCAAATTGCAAATGTGCATACATTTCATGTAGAATTTATCTGTTGATAATGTGCATAATGTTCATAACAAAACCACAAACAGACTATTCTGGTAGAAAGAGTGGGCCAATGTGCCGAAATTACGTTGGTTGAGCTTGTCAAGTAAAAAATGCAATTTATTCACATTTTTTTTTGAACAAAAAAATATCCACAACCGTATCTTTCGACTGAATGTTGATAAGGTTGTGGATAACGTTCATAACTTAGTTGTTCAGAAGATTTTCACCAATTTCTACTATGTTTCCGGCACCCATAGTTATCAACAGGTCGCCGTTGACTAAATTTTTTAAAATAAATTTTTCGATTTCGTCAAAACTGCGCAAATAGTGAACTTCCTTTCCGAGTTTTTCCAATTCTCTTGCAAGGTCAGCAGAAGAAATATCTCCGGGGTCTTTTTCGCGCGCCGCATAAATGTCTGCCAGGATTACTTTATCTGCCAGAGAAAGAGCAGAGGCAAAATCCTTTAAAAAGGCGCGGGTACGTGTGTAGGTATGCGGCTGGAAGGCACACCATAACGTTTTGTGCGGATAATTTTTCGCTGCTGTGAGTGTTGCTCGGATTTCCGTCGGGTGATGAGCATAGTCATCAATAATGGTAAATCCGTTTTTCTCACCTTTGTATTCAAAGCGGCGGTCTGCGCCGTGGAATGTAGTCAATGCTTTCTGGACGGTGCCGTCATCAATACCGTAGAGAGAGGCTAACGCTAAGCAGGCAAGGGTATTGGAAACGTTGTGTCTGCCGACTACGGACAGATGGAAATGCCCCTTTACTTCTCCTTGTACAACTGCGTCAAAGGTGCCGCATCCAAGGTCATTGTAAGTGATGTTTTCAGCCGTAAAATCAGCGTCTTTATTTTCTAATCCGTATGTGATAACACGGCAGGAAAGTCCTTCTGTAATTTCTTCATAATTTTCAATATCAGCATTGATAATTAACGTGCCATGCTCCGGAATCCGTTTCGCAAACAAATGGAAAGAGTGACGGATATCTGCCAGGTCATGGAAAAAGTCCATATGGTCTTCTTCTATATTAAGTATCATTCCCACAGTAGGGAAGAAGTGAAGAAAACTATTCGTGTATTCACAAGCTTCCGTAATGAAATGCTTGGAGTGGCCGATGCGGATGTTGCCGCCGATTGCCTCCAAGATACCGCCGACGGAAATTGTCGGGTCAAGGTCTGCTGCCAAAAAGATGTGGGAAGCAATCGAAGTGGTCGTTGTTTTTCCGTGTGTTCCCGCAATTGCAATGGCGGAAGAATAATTTTTCATTACCTGCCCAACCATAACTGCGCGCTCCATCAGCGGAAGATTTAATTTCTCAGCCGCCTGATATTCCGGATTGGTCTTTTTAACTGCTGCGGTATAGACAACCAAATCGATATCTTTTGTAATATTCTCTTCTTTTTGTCCATATACTACTTGTATGCCGAGAGATTCCAAATGTTTTGTAATTTTGCTTTCATGCCAGTCGGAACCGGTAATGGTAAAGCCCATGGAATGAAGCAGCTCGGCGAACCCGCTCATACTAATGCCGCCAATTCCAATAAAATGAATCTTTCCCGGATGTGTAAAGTCGATTTCGTACATAAATGACACCCTTCCTTCTATTATTTGGAAACAAAATTATGATTCCTCAGATTCATTATATATAGACGGGGGAGAAAATACAAGGAAAAAGGTGAATGTGCTTAAGATTTTCACATGGTATTTGTGCAAAATGTACAAAAGTTAAGAATCATAAGAAAATATTTTGTGAAAAATATTCACAAAACTTAAACAATGTGGTATACTTATTTTACAATATTAACAACAGGGGTGATAACATGATCAAAAAAGAAATGATAGCCATGTTGCTTGCTGGGGGGCAAGGGTCAAGACTGGGGGTCTTGACTGCAAATGTAGCAAAACCTGCTGTTGCTTTTGGGGGAAAGTATCGAATCATTGATTTTCCGTTGAGTAATTGTATCAACTCGGAAGTCGATACCGTTGGAGTGCTGACACAGTATCAGCCGTTGAAACTGAATACTCATATCGGCATTGGAATTCCATGGGACCTTGACCGCAATATTGGGGGCGTGTCAATCCTGCCGCCGTATGAGAGAAGCACAAGCAGCGAGTGGTACACCGGAACCGCGAATGCGATTTACCAGAACTTGAATTATATGGAGTATTACAACCCGGATTATGTGTTGATTCTTGGTGGTGACCATATTTACAAGATGGATTACCAGGTAATGCTTGATTTCCATAAGGCAAATCACGCGGACATTACGATGGCGACGATACCGGTGCCGATTGAAGAGGCAAGCCGGTTTGGTGTCTGTATTACAGATGACACCCATCGTATTTTGGAATTTGAGGAAAAACCGGAGCATCCACGCAGTAATCTAGCATCTATGGGAATTTACATATTCTCATGGCCGGTGTTGAAAGAAGCCTTGATTCAGTTGAAAGACCAAAAAGGCTGTGACTTTGGTAAACATATTTTACCTTACTGCCACGAAAGGGGCGACCGCATTTTTGCCTTTGAGTACAATGGATACTGGAAGGATGTTGGTACGCTTGGTTCGTACTGGGAATCAAATATGGAATTGATTGACTTGATTCCGGTATTTAACCTGTACGAAGAGTTTTGGAAGATTTACACAAGTAACGAATGGATTCGTCCACAGTATATTGCAGGAGATGCTGTGATTGACAAAGCCATTATGGGTGACGGCTGTGAGATTTACGGAGAAGTCCATAGTTCCGTGATTGGTTCGGATGTTGTCATTGAGGAAGGCGCTGTAGTGCGTGATTCGATTATTATGAATTCTGCGAGAATTGGTAAAAATACCGTTCTTGACCGTGCAATTATTGCAGAGGGTTCGATAATTGGAGAAAATTGTGTGCTCGGTGCAGGCGAAGATGACATTCCAAACAAACTAAAGCCGGATGTCTATGCCTTTAACCTGGTTACGGTTGGCGAAAAAACCGTGATCCCGGATGGCGTTACCATCGGTAAAAACACTGCCATAGCGGGTAAGACAACCATTGAAGATTACCCGGATAACACCTTAGCAGGTGGCGAAACTTTGATAAAGGCAGGTGACATGTAATGAGAGCAATAGGATTGATTTTAGCAGGTGGGTCCAGTACCCGCATGAAAGAACTGACAAAAAATCGTGCGACAGCAGCACTGCCGATTGCCGGTGGATACCGCAGCATTGATTTTGTACTTAGCAGCATGTCCAGTTCCCGGATTAACAAAGTTGGTGTCATTACGCAGTACAATTCAAAGTCGTTGACACAGCACTTGAACTCATCAAAATGGTGGGACTTTGGACGTAAAAAAGGCGGTTTGTTTGTATTCACACCGACACAGACACATGACAATAGCTATTGGTACCGCGGAACCGCAGATGCCATTGCACAGAATATTGATTTTCTGAAATCAAGTCATGAGCCGTATGTAATTATTGCATCCGGTGACTGTGTATACAAGATGGATATGAATAAACTTTTGGAATATCACATTGAGAAAAATGCTGATGTTACCATCGTGACGAAGGACTTGGGAACGGTAGATGACCCGAGCCGGTTTGGTGTCGTATCGGTTGACATCGAAGGCAGGGTGACCGAGTTTGAAGAGAAGCCACTTGTGACTTCGAAAACGCTGGTTTCTACCGGAATCTATGTAATCCGCCGCAGACAGTTGATTGAGATGATTGAGCGTGCAGGGGCGGAAGATGGATTCGATTTGGTAAAGGATATTTTTATCCGTTATAAAGGAATCAAGAAATTTTATGCCTATCCGCTGGACTCCTATTGGAGCAATGTAACAACGGTTGATTCCTATTTTAAGACAAATATGGATTTCTTGGACCGCAAAACAAGAGAGTATTTCTTTAATGAATACCCACAGATTGCATCAAGAATTGAGGATTTACCTCCGGCTAAATACAATGTTGGCGCAAAAGTTAAGAACAGCCTTGTGTCAAGTGGTTGTATCATCAATGGTGAGGTTGAAGATTCCGTTTTGTTTAAGGAAGTTTATATAGGCAACAATTGTACAATACGAAACTCGATAATTTTAAATGAAGTCTACATTGGGGATAACACTTATATTGAAAATTGCATCGTAGAGAGTCATGGAACCATTCGGGCAAATTCCAACTATGTCGGAAGTCCGGATGACGTTAAAATCATTCAGGAGAAGAATGAGCGTTATGTAATGTAGCGTACAGATGAAGGGAGGATACGATGCAGATAACAGATGTTCGCGTCCGGATTGTGGATGGGAATGCGAAAATGAAAGCGGTTGCTTCAATTACTTTGGATGAAGCATTTGCTATTCATGATATCAAGGTGATTGAAGGCGAGCGGGGCTTATTTGTCGCAATGCCGAACAAGAAAATGCCAAATGGTGAATACCGTGATGTTGCGCATCCGATTCACAGTGGTATGAGAGCGGTGTTAGAGGAAGCAATTCTTGGCGAATATTATAATGTGTTAAAAGTGTAAAACCAGAAAGGCAGGTTGGCTTTGGTCAGCTTGCCTTTTTGTAGTGTAAGTTCGGCAGGTGTTTGCGGATGAAAGTATTTAGAGCAGGAGGTTAATTTGTGAAGAACATTTTCAAGGAACAAAAGATACATATTGCATGTGTGGGGTTGCTTTTGGTGATGCTGCTTGCCGGCTGTGATTTATTAAAGCCACCAATAGAATACGGAATTGAGTATGGGAGAAACTACATTAAGACACCTCATGGGACTGCATGGATTGGTGATACTTATGATGGGGTTAAACTCGTTGTGGGAAATGAAAAAAATGAACCGCTTCGAGAAACAGGGCTTTCTGAAGACCCATGGATGATAACAGCCAGCGAAAAGTATCTTTATGTACTTATTGAAAGAAGAGCATTAAAGTATTATTTGCTGAAATACGATTATTCTCTCAAAAAGAAGGCAGAATATGAAGTGCCTTACTCACAAGTTACTTACCGAAATGGATACCTGTTTGGCTATCTGGAGGAAAGGGTGCCGGATACAGTTGATTTGTTGGCATCGGAAATGCCGGATTATCTAGTTGCTACACATTATGTTAAAGAAAAAGACATGGAAAAGAAGTGGAAAAAATTAAGGATAAAGAGATTGTTCGTTTGGACGGAATAACTCTATATCGGCAATGGAAGGACCCGGAGTGGTATAATAACTGCTATTTTTCAGATACGAAACCAATTCCGGATTACTTGGGTTCTACGCAGGATTTAATTTGTAAGGATGGTGACTGGCAGACGCTGGGACGAGAAAAACAAAGTGCATTTTTTGTGAAGCACAAAAAGGAATTGGATAAAATTATAGGAAACTGCAAATATGGTAGGTTGGTATTTAATAAGTGTGGAAATGATATTTATGGAATTTTTAATGAATATGATGATACAGATTCGGCTAATGGGTTCGCATATGGTGATTTGAAGCGAGGAGTGATTATACGATACTCTGGTGAAACAAATAAAATCACAAAGGTTCGCGAGATGAAAGATGGGCAGCGGCTCATGAGTGCAACCGCACAGTATGTAATTTACCGTCAGGATAAGCAGGTTCGTATTTCAACGCTATCGGGGGAAAAGGATCGCTGTTTACATGATGGGGAAAATGAGGGTTCTGTCTTATGCACAGAAGATGCATATCTTTGGCAGGATATTAAAATGACTGCAGTTGAAACGGATAAGGCGAATACAAAGTGGGAGAATTATTTTGACTAAATAGCTGACCAAGAAAATCCAACACCGATTGAAACAGGATATTTGCTTTGCAAATATAGTTTCAATTGTGTTGGAATTTCTTGCTTACATATTAGTTCGAGAGGACACTTCCTGTGTTCTCTCTAGATAATAACTTCTCCTGCTGTGTTAATTAGTTGTTTTCCTTTGCTGCAAGTAAGGCTTTTAAACGAGTGATTTCATTATCTTTTTGTGATAGTTCACTATCCTTTTGTGATAATGCCTCATTTTTTTCCTGAACTACTTTTTTCAGCCGTTCAATTTCCTGCTCCTTGACTTCATTCATACTATCCACATATTCTTCCACCGTACCCTCTGACAATAACATAGGCTCTACCTCCGCTCGGTTTCGAATCAGAAACGAGCGCAAATGATCTGCGTCAATACAATAGTCAACTGCTTTGTGTATTGCCTTTGCCAAGTCTCCGATTTCGTTATAATTTTCCCGTATT
>OKWJ01001602.1_pt1 | contig 15015 bp, 14 predicted proteins | sample 1607121 | NCBI WGS metagenome assembly OKWJ01 (sample SAMN04414080, study PRJEB24778) | human gut metagenome | material: faecal | host: Homo sapiens | reverse complement strand
ACGGATTGTTACTTATTGGATGAAGTTTCCGGCAAGTTTGTCTTTTATTCGGTGTCGAAGTTTCCGCCCGACCGGTCGGAATATACTTGTTCGCTCTTTTCCGGATTGCCGAGGAAAAAGAGAACGGTGTTGCTGAATTTGCCCTTGTACGCCGAAGTAAAGAATTTTGTCATAGGCATAGATCCGGACGCTTGTATTTTGCCGTTCACGCGATTCCGGGAAAACGGTCGGTTCGTCTTTTACGGAACTTCCATTTTGCAGGGTGGTTGTGCCAGTCGCCCGGGAGCCATGTATACGAATATACTTTCGCGCAGTTTGGAAAAGGAATGCCTGAACTTCGGATTTTCCGGGAATGCGTTTGGTGAGGAGATCGTCGCGCGGCGGTTGGCGGAAGTGGAGAATCCGGGTGGGTATATCCTGGATTATGAAACGAATGCGCTTGACAAGGGAACGTTGGAGAGTTCGTTGCCGGAATTTATCGGCATTCTGAGAAGGGCGCATCCCGAGACGCCTATTCTGGTTGTTTCGGGAACGAAGCAGTCTTTGGATTTTTGGGATTCTGATTTTTGCGGCAGACGAGAAAGGGCAAAGCAATTTGAGAAAAATTTAGTGAATCGTTTGAGGCGAAAAGGCGACAGGAAAGTCTGGTTTCTTGATTTCGGGGAACTGTTCGGTCCGTCGTATCCGGAATATACGGTAGACGGTATTCACCCCTCCGATGAGGGATTCCGGAGGATGGCCGATCGGGCGGAAAAGAAGCTGAGGCATATTCAGAACCGGAAAGAGCGCGTAAGAAGTTGAAGCAAAAGGTGGTCCAGAAGAAATGACGGAAGAAAAGCAAAAGGGTGTTTCGGCCGATCGGAAAAATTCCGGCAAAGCCGATGTGAAGAAAGACGGAAAAATTGAGAGTCTTAGTGCGGAAATCGAGCGGGACATCATGGCGGGGAAACTGGGACCGTCAGGTGCCCCGTTTTGGTCTACGCGGATGTTGGCTAAAAAATACGGTGTGTCTTTGGTGAGCGCACAGAGGATTTCGGTGGAACTCCGTTCCAGGCATCTGATCAGGCTGGAGGGAAAGAAGTTTTATCTTACCTATGGTATGATAAACGTAAATATGCAAGGCAAACGTGCCGCCCGGAAGAAATTGATCGGAATTCATATTCCGAATATTGAAAGTCCGTATTTTACCGCTCTTGCGCGAAGCGCCGAAAATGTCTGCCGGAAAAACGGATACGAAACGATTCTTTGTAGCAGTGGATATCACAGTGAGGAGGAAATTTCCGCTCTGGAGCTTTTTGATCGGTTGGGGGCGGCGGGAGTACTGAGTTGTCCGGGCAGGGATGCGCCTTTGGCGGATTTCTATCGGAAATTTACCCTTCCGACAGTCTTTATTTCCAATCGGATCATCGGGCTGGAAAACGACTGTGTCAGCGTGGACAACCATAATGCCGGCGAGCAGGTGGCCAGGTTTCTGATTCGACAAAAATATGCGAATTTTCTTTATGTGTCTCCCGAAATATTGCGAGGGGGGAAGGACGAACGCTTGTCCGGATATGTGGCCTGCCTGAAAGCTGCCGGGGTGGAATGGTCGGACTTGGATGTGATTTATGTGGAAGATAAAATCGATTCCTTTATTGAAAACAGAATAGCAAATGCTATTATGAAAAAAAATTATCCCGTAGCGGTATTCTGCAACAATGATCTTTTGGCGCTTACCGTGCTCCGTGCTTGTCATAAATGGAATTTTTCCGTTCCGGATGAAGTCGGCATTGTCGGGTTTGACGATCTTTCCATCGTCAGCGCTTCCATGCAGGCGCTTACTACTGTACATTATTCCACGCAGGCGATAGCGGAAGAGGCAATGAAGATTTTGCTCAGGCGCATGGCGGGCGGTGCTTATGAGGGGCAGGTGCAGCGGATTTCTTCTTATTTGATCCGGAGAAACAGCACCAGGCTTATATAAATTTTTATATGCGGCAAAGAAGGAAGGGGGCAGGGTTTTATTTATCTCAGACGCGAGGATAAAAATCATGAAGGTTGATATTAACTTTTTCCCGGGGTGGAAGAGAAAAGCGGTGACGTTCAGTTATGACGACGGCGCGCTTTCCGATTGTAGGTTAGAAGAAATTTTTTCAAAGTACGGCTTGAAATGCACATATAATATTTCTTCTTCCTTTATAGGGCGGGATCCCGCATATGTCGGATTTGACTGGCTGAAAGAACTTCATAAAAAGGGGCAGGAAATTGCTTGTCACGGCCGCTGTCATCAATGGATGACGCATTGGAGCGAGAGTATGATTCTTTCCGAATATTCCGCAGACAAAGAAGTTTTGGAGCGGGAGACGGAGAGCATGGTGTTCGGCGGGGCTTATCCGTTCGGGGCTTATACTTGCGGCGCGAAAAAAGCGGTCGCAATGTTGGGGCTGGATTATATGCGCACTACGAAATCCACGTTCCGGTTCGGGATCCCGGAAGATTTTACCGAATGGAACCCTACTTGCCATCATCGTGATGCGGAAGCCTTGGCGGATAAATTTTTGACGGAAGGGACAGATTTGCGGCTTTTCTTCATTTGGGGACATTCTTTTGAATTTGATCGGGAGAAGAATTGGTCGCTGATGGAAAACTTGGCAAATAAGATTTCGTCCGCGGAAGATGTTTGGTATGAAACCAACATCGGGATTTGCCGATATTTACAGGCGGTGCGAAAACTCAGGCAAAGCGCTGGCGGCCGCTTTTTTTATAACGACAGCGCGGTGGATATTTTTATGGAAACGGATGGCCGCCGTGTGATTTTACACCCCGGTTTCAATGTAATCAGCTAAATGCGGGAATTTAACGGGCTGAAAAAGGGGCGAGAGGAGCGTGCGGACAATTGATCGGCGAAAGGGAGAGGTCGGATGTAAATTAAAATTGTATAATGAGCTGAGGGGGCAGGATTTGAACGGGGAATTGATGGAAAATTTAAAGGGAAAAAAGGGGTAAAAAGAGCGGTTTTAAGGAAGTTTTCATTGAAAAGGAGTTAATTTTTAGTCTTTGCTTCCCTGGCTTCATTTTACCGTAGGTAAACAAATTATAGATTACTTACTTTAACGGGGGATTTTGTCGTAGGCTGATAATAGACGTGAGACAAAAAAAGATAAAAAAAGAGTAACAAGCCGAAAAGTTTGTGATATAGTTTAATCACAACAAAAAACCAAAAAACGAGGCTGTTACTCATGAATACTATATTACAGATCGCTTGTTTTCGTCAAGCGGTTGTCAATTATTCTTTCAACTTCAGCGTTCCTGCTGCCGTTCGCCGCTTTAATGTTTCCCGCGCCTCGGTTTATCGTTGGCGGGCTCGCTTTAACGGGCAATCTTCTTCCCTGCAAGACAGACCCCGCCGTCCCCTTCATCATTCAAGACAATATACTTTTGAAGAACTTGCCCTCATTCAGAATATGCACAGGCGCAATCCTCACGCCGGTCTTGTCCTGTTTTGGGTAAAGCTCAGAAAACGCGGTTATTCTCGCTCCATTCCCGCTTTCTGATTAAAGGCTCTTCCCGTAAAACCGCCTAATCCCAAATACATACCTAAACCCTACGAAATAATGTCCTATCCGGGACAAAGAGTTCAACTGGAGGTAAAGGTCGTCCCTTTCGCCTGTATTGTGCCGAATCCGGACGGTTTGCAAGAGCGATTCTTCTAATATACTTCCATTGATGAATATTCACGCTTCCGTTTCGTGGTTGCATTCAAAGAGCAAAGCACCTGTTCTTCCGTTCAGTTCCTGGATATGCTCGTTGAGGCGTTTCCGTTTAAGATATCACCGCCTTACGCTCGGCTATTACAAGTTGCTCGGGCGCATTGCGGCACGCTATCCCGACATGATGATAGAAGGTTGCGCATGCGGAGGCGCACGTTTTGATCTTGGAACGCTGTGCTATTGTCCGCAAATCTGGACAAGCGACGAATCCAATCCCGCGCGCAGGTGCACCATTAATTTCAATACGTCTATCGGGTATCCGCTTTGCACAATGGGTACGCACGTCAACGACTGTAAGTTATTTGATTACAGAGCCAAGGGGCAGTTTGCGTTATTCGGTACCTACGGCTACGAAATGAACCCAAATAAACTGACCGCCGAAGAAGTTGCCATGTTAAACGAAACGGCGGAGTTGTACAAACGCTACCACAAAGACGTCGTGGAAAACGGGGATTTGTATCATATTGCCGATCCGTCAGACGGGGAGTACTATATCGTGCAGTGCGTAAGCAAGGATAGGGCAACAAGTCTCGTACTGTCAATGAACCTCAGATGCCAGCAAGATCGCTTCCGTTTTGTGCGGCTGCGCGGACTTGATCCCGACAAGCGCTACAAAAACAGTCACGACGGTAAGGTGTATTACGGCGACTATTACATGAACGTGGGCTTAAACTGCTCGCAAGAGTCGCATCAGGAATTTGAGTGTCAATTGTTCGTGCTGGAAAAAGCGGAGTAACGTTTTATTTGATTTTATGGAATCGTTGCTTGAAGACGGGGAGTTTCAGAAGCTTTCCATAGCCGAAAGAAATGCCGTTATCGAACGGATTTTAAGCGATATAAAGGGCAGAATGATGGAAGACATCGTGTTGCTCGAAACAAAGATTGCGAATCCGAAAAAGCAGGTATTTCAGCTTCAGTTTGCTGTCGGCGAATTCGATATGGTTGTTGCGGATAATGCGAATGCAACTTGTGAAATTTACGAAGTAAAGCACAGCAAAGAAAAAGCGAACGAGCAATTAAGGCATTTGATTGACGAAGAAAAACTGAAAAACACGGAATTCAGATACGGAAAAATCACAAAGAGAGTTGTTATTTATCGCGGAGAAAATACGACCTTGGAAAACGGAATAGAATACAGAAACGTAGAAGATTATTTGAAAACGCTCCGTTGAGAATCAAACTGTATGGTTCGAAAACGGAACGGAAAAAGCGAGAAAACCGAAAAACAGAAATTCAAAACGGCTGATAAAATCAGCTATTTTGGGCAACGCAGACATCTTTGTAGTACGAAAAAGCTACAACAGACAAAAAGCACAAGATATTGCGTATACCGAGATGATTCAAAGTTAATTGAAATAAAGTAGGTTTGCCTTTTTTAGAAGTAAAAAGATTAGTAAATTCAGGTCCATTATCTGTTTGGATACATTCAATGGGGAAAGGGAAGGCTTTAACCAGCTGTTTAACAAAGGTAGCGGCAGAGAAAGAAGATTCGTCTTTAAAAGCAGCAAGGTAACGAAAACGAGAATATTCGTCAATGGCGGTGAATTGGTAATAAGAATCGCCCATAACCCTTGCATCGCTGGCGATGCAAGCGGTCGGAACGTGTTTTACGTCAATTTGAACCCTTTGCCCGGGATAAAGCAATTTTTCGTATGGTTTGGGGATATATTTGGGGTTAGGCGGTTTAACAGGTATGAGAGCAAGACGACGAAGAACACGCCAAAGCGCAGGGATAGAGCGAGAATAGCCACGCAGTCGGAGTTTTACCCAGAATACAACTAAACCGGCATTTGGATTACGTCTACGCATATCAGAGATGAGTTTAATTTCATCTTCGGTATGTTGGTTGGGTGAGAATGAGGGCGGCGAGATAAATTATTAAGAGAATTGACAGAACCGTCATACTTTTTGCGCCAACGGTAGATGGAGGCACGAGAGACGTTGAAATGTAAAATAGCTTTCTTAATAGAAAAGTTATAAGAATAGGTAACAACTGATTGACGAAAGCGAGCGATTTGTGTTAAAGTGTTCATAGCAGATACCTTTTTTACGTGAAGTTTTGTTGTGGGGACTCTACTTTAACATAAAAGATTTGTATCTGCTACTTTTTTTACTATTGTTGTCTCACATCTATTGTAATCCTACACTGTTTCTTACCAATTCTTTCAATTCGTTCTTGACAACTTCCTCATTTAGCTGTATAATATTCTTGGACATGTTCTTAATCTCCTTTTTAATGTTTGTTGTGGTGACTTCATTTTACCAGAGATTTTAGAACATGTCTATATTTTTGTCCCTTTTATTTCCAATTTGCGAAAAATATTATACCTTATCAGGTGTTTACACATAATTCTTGATATTACCAGCGTTAACGGACATATAGACATACTTATTAACAATATTTAATATTTTGATAACGTTTTTAACGTAAAAATGTTCCCGATGTTGTGTCGGGAACATTTCAAATAACTTCATTTAATTTTATATGTATACTTTTGTGGTGACATGAAATTGAGTTTGTTTTTTTGTATTTAATAATTTTGTTTACAAGTATTATAGTACATTGGTTGTTACGTTTTTACACCAACAATTGATGCAAAATAAATCTTTTTCATCTGTTACTTTTCCTCTGCCTTCCGCATCAAGTAGTTCTGTTTCAAGTTCCGGCAAATTTTCGCAAGATCCATCGATATAATTGATAAGTCGATTTTTGGTTGCTTTTAGCCTTTGCATAAGTCCGCCAAGACGAATATCTTGTACTTCAAATCCTTCAGGCTTATTTTCTTTATACCATAGATTTGAAAAATTATCGTAAAATATATTTAATTTGTTAATTACTTTTTCAAAATCATCTGCAATTTCTTTAAGTTTTGCATTGTCTTTTTCAGTATAAGCATTTCTCAGCCTTAAACCAAGGTCATATTTGATTGAAAGTGTATCGCACAGTGAAGATAAACATTCAAAAAGATATCCATAATTTTTGCTTTTTAATCCGCATTCGTGCAGCGTGTTTGCGTATTTTTTATATTCTTCTGTTACACCTTCTTTTACAAGAGAATCATATATTCCGTTAATCGGGTCATTATACAGCATATATTTTGATGGATTATTTTGATTGTTTTTGTTGCCTTGAATCATGTTGGGAAGGTCGAGCATCATCATATCTTCAAAGTTTTCACCGGTGATATTATTAAATTCTTTAGCAATTTTATTAAGATCGGTTTCACCGTCATAAAATCTTTTAATAGCATATAGACTGGGAAGAACTGCGTAGAAAGAACATTCTTTCCCATTGTCCCCCCACATGGTGATTAAGACATTGTCAATATTTGCATCTTTCAAAGATTGCATTGCCGGTTTCATCGTTTCAAGGCTGTGGCCATTGGAAGGAGCGAAACCTGTCCATGTCCATGCGCCTCCTGCAAACCAAATTTCATTTTTCAATTGCTTATGGGCATTGATCATTTTATCATAAATTGCCTTATCCTTATGGTAATAGTCCCAGTAAACCTATTGAGGGAATGAAGAAAGATGAACTTAATTTCTTTTTGAAAGAAACGAACAATTACCCCATCCATCGTTACGTGAAAAAATCTGACCTAAACGAAGAATTATACGGAAAACTCAAACACAATTTAAGAGAACGTGAGTTTGCAATGGGGGATATGGTTGATGGAATGCCTATTGATGACGACACCACATATACCATATTAGCGGCAAAACTTATAAAAGAAAAAGGTCGTGGTTTTTCCTCAGATGATATTTTGAAGGCATGGACCAGCTGGCAAACAAAAGACAAGTATTATACAGCTGAACTCAGAGCATACATAAATTATATCAATGGATACGAATCGCCAAACACGGCAGTTTATAAAAATCCTTACCGTGAATGGATAGGAGCTCAGATAAGGGGCGACTATTTCGGATATATCAATCCCGGAGATCCTGAAGCAGCTGCAGAAATGGCTTATAGGGATGCATCTGTTTCCCACATTAAAAACGGTATATATGGCGAAATGTTTATTTCTGCCATGTTGGCAGCAGCGGCAGCATGCAATGACGTACGCAATGTGATTATGTGTGGATTAGCTGAAATACCATCCACATCCCGCTTGTATGATTCTGTAATTCGATGTTTCAATTTCTGAATATCTTTGTAAGTAGGTTTTTTGTTATTTCATTTTGCGAACTTTTCTTTAAACTTGCTGAAAGCCAACGATAGATTGTAATTCAGGAAACATTTGTTTCTTTTGAAATCAAAAGAATGGAATCGCCATTTCCGCACTGTTTTTGTACTTTTGTGTAGTTTTTCTTCATAAACTACCTCCTTGTGAAAATATAATAAGCACGATTATAGCAAATTTTTATTGTTTTTGACAAGTGAAAACAATAAAGAGTAAAAATTTTTATGAAAAAATTTACAAATAATGAATAAAATTCTTGACAAATAAATCTTATAGTGATACAATGACAATATGGAGACATGTCATTAAAATAAAAAAGGAGAATTAATATGGCACAAAAAGCGATACGAAGCAATCCTAAACTTGCTGAAATGATTAAAAAGAGAAGAAATGAATTGCATTTGACGATTGAAGAAGCTGCTCAACGAGCTGGCGTAGGGACAAAAACGTGGTGCCGATATGAAGCGGGAGAAGCTATTCGTCACGATAAATATAAAGGCGTTTGTAAAGCTTTGAATTGGATTCAATTCCCTACGGAAGATAATACTGAAGACGCTATTGATTTAGAGAAATATAAAAATCATGAAGCGTGGTCTAAATATTTGGAAAAAAAATTTGGCGAGATTGCGGCGCTTTCTTTCGTAATAGGTAGCGATATATTATTGGATCATATCAAAGAGGATATGGAGGAGTTGTCTAGACTTCCGAAAGGAACGCATATTGGGCAGATAAGTACGTCTTTTATTGAAAGCTTGCTGCCCAAACAATTTCTTATGAATTATGATTATGAATTTTTGTATGTAATGTATTGTGAATTGAAGAGTTTAAGAGTGATTGCGGGAAATGGAAGAGAGATTATTGCACATAGCGTACTGGATGAAATTATATTGTGCCTGATCGTGGAAGAAGCGGAATTTTTAATTGAAGAAGAAAATTTAGAGAATGATAATAATTGGGGTGATTGGGTTTACGATATTTTTGATGATATGGATGTAAGAACTATGTTATATTCCAATTGGTATGTAAGTGAAGGTAATTGTTATCATTTTTCGCATTGGTTGGAAAATCAATTTTATTGATTTAATTTACAATATATCTTTCGCCCCTCAAGATAGCTCATAAGATTCCCCTAAGATAAAAGTATGAATTTTAAGGATTCTTGTTAGTAAAAGCAATGATCGTAAACTTAAAAGCCTATCGCGAGTTCGAGACTACATAATAAAGCACAAAAATATCTTTTTATCATCTATAGCCAATTGTATAAAGGTTTCAATTCGGACATAAGGTCTAAATTGAAACCTTTTTTATTGCAAAAACGAATTCAAGCGCTGATTTTTGGTAAAATGACCTTAAGTCAGCGCTTTTTTGTAAGCAATTAATTTTAGATAAAAATTTCAAAATCGATGGGAGATGATATTCGATGAAGAATTAAGGGAATAGGAGCTCGCTTGTGTGTTTTCGAAAGAATATTTGGAGTTTCCGGCTTTAATTTTGTCGGTGTTGCATAACTTAATACAGAATACTTTGACGGAATTTTGGACGCAAAATTTTTATAAAAGAATGATTTTACAATTTTTAGATACGATAATCCTATAAAAGTACAACAGATGAGATTATAATAAAAGCATAAAATCCATAAGGAGGAAGACATGAGGAAATTTTTAACAGCTTTATTGCTGGCGGTTTCCGCGCTGGTATTTGCGTCGTGCACGGGTGGAGAAATAAGCACGAGTCAACAGCAGTCGGAGAGTTCGATGACGATCGAAATATCGGAGTTGCCTGAAACGGCGACGGCGGAGCTGGGGGAAAGGTTCGATATCCCCGAGGTCACGGCGAAAAAAGGAGGTAAGGAGATCGCCGTAGCAGTCAGCGTAAAAGATTCCAAAGGGGAAGAAGTGGAGCTTCAAGGGCGTGGAACGAGATTCTCCGCTACCGATATGAACGGTTATGTAGTTACCTTTTCCGCCGGAGAGGGCGAGGAAAAGATCGTTAAAACCCTAAACGTTCAGGTTTCGGATACGAAGGGGCCGGAAATTTCTCTTCCCGCGTCCGCCAATAATATGACGGTCAAAAAAGGCGCGACGGTTTCCGTCCCCGCCGCGACGTGGACGGACAAGAGCGAAGAAGTGACCGACGGGGGCTATAAAGTCATGTTCGGCGACGCCGAAGTTTCCGTCACGAAAGGCGAAGGAGGGGCTGCCGATACTTTCTTGGCAGAAGAATACGGCGAATATACCGTCATTTACGCGGCAACGGATAAATTCGGAAATCGGACGGAAACGCCGGTCGTCATAGAATGTGTGAGATCGGTGGTGCTTGCAAACTTTGACGACCTTTCAAAAGTGTGGGCGTCCGAAGATTACTCTGAAATCGTTTCCGAGCACGCCGTCGAAGGCAAAGCGCTGAAAGTCACATGCAATAACGGGTGGCAGATGATCGCCGTGTATCCCGAATATTACGATCTCGGCGGCTTCGATAAGCTCCAGATCACGGTGTATTCCGATGTGGATATGGATACCTCCGACGAGGGTTTTTATCTCCTGAATAAAAGATACACCCTTTCCGAGGGAAAAAACATCGTTACGATCACGAAAGAGGAGCTGGATTCCCAGTATCCCAACGGGCGAGTTCCTTCCACGGCAAGAGCGGAATATTACGATTTGAAATATCTTTGGTTTCAGGTGAAATCCGAAAGCGGTTCGGTTTGGGTGGATAATCTGATCGGTATCTTCGACAATTATACGGAAGATACAAAGGCGCCCACCGTCGATCTGGGAATCCAGGCGCCTCACGACAAGCTCTCTTTCCAGGTGGGAAGAAAAATGTTCGTTCCTACCGCGGTCGCCTATGACAACAGCATGGAAAAAATCCCCGTATCCTGTATCGTGACGAATAAATCGGGTGCGGACATCACGGCGGAAGCTATCGCAGGGACGTATATCGTCCGGGAAAACGAAGAATATAAAATCGTCTATACGGCGACGGATAAGAGCGGAAACGTCGGTACGAAAACGGTAGAAGTGGAGGTTCTTCCCAGGGCGGATATCCCCGATACAGAAAAATCGTACTATTTCCCCGCCGCTCGGGACTATGACATTTTACAGGATTTCGAGGGCGGCGGCGTCGATTGGAGTACTGTAGAAAACAGTTTCGAAACGGACCACGCCATGAACGGTGAAAAATCCGTCCGACTTTCCACGACCTCGGCGGATTGCTGCGTCGTAATGAAGCTTCTGAAAAACGGAAAGCGTCTGGAAACGAAAGACTGGGAAAAATATGCGTATATTCAGGCTTACGTATATGCGGACTGCGAAGGGGCGAGATTTGATTTTTACGGCAAAACCAATTATCTGCAGCTGGGACCTAACGTCATTACGATTACGTCGCAGGAAATAATAGCCGAAATCGCAAAGGCGGCGAATGTTTATGACAGTACGGGCGGATTTTATTTCCAGCTGACGACGGGTACGGTCTATGTGGATTGCATTATCGGCGTCTATCCCGAAGGCTATGTTCCCGAACCGGAGCAGCCCGACGAATTAAAAAATTATTATCCCACGGACAAAGAATACGACGTGTTGCAGGATTTTGAAAGCGCCACCGCGATAGACACCTGGTTTTTTAAGGACAGCGAGGGCTTGACGACAACTCATGCTCTGAAGGGTCACGCTTTCCGCGTTACGGCGGAATCGGCGGATTGGGCGAAGCTTCCTTTGATGATCAAAAAGGACGGAGCCGTTCTGACAGAAAGCGATTGGAGCGCCTATGAATCTTTTAAGCTTGTTATTTACAGCAAAAACGCCTGTCAGTTTGCCTTTTTGAACAAGATTTATGACCTTACCGCGGGATACAACGTAATAGAGATTTCGACGGCCGATATATTGGCTCAGATAAAATCCAACGCGGATTGTTATTCGGCTGCCGGATACTTCTGGTGCCAGGTAAACGGAACGGACGTCGATCTTTACTTCGACGAGTTTATCGGTATCTATCCCGCGGCGCCCCAAGAATAAGGTTCCGTAAAAAACGTCCTCTTTCCAAGCAAAGGAAAGAGGACGGCTACGGAAACGATTTCAAGGTTCATTGTTTACGCGGGGGGGGGTACGATAATCTTTTGGAAGCAAACGTGTTTTTTGAAAAAACGTCCTGGTGAAATGAGAGCTGTCGTAAAATCCGCATTCCTGTGCAATTGTAGCGATGGAAAAATCGGTATCCGCAAGCATCTTTTTGGCGTTGTCAATCCTCACCGACTGTATATATTCCGTCGGGGAGCAATTGCACAGGGTATGGAATTGGCTCAAAAGCGTAGAGCGCGACATATTGGAAAGCCGGCAGAGATCGTTTAAGGTGATTTTACAATTATAATTATTGTCGATATAGGACAAAACCTTTGTGATTTGTCGGATATCGATGGAGGAGTGTTCGGCTGCGCCGTACTTGTTTGAGGTAACGATACCCGAAAACTCGCAGATCAGGTTGAGCGTTTTGATACATTTTTCCGTTTCGTGCATATTTTCCGTTGACTGATTTAATTTATAGAGCTTGCCGATCTCGGAAAGAAAGAACATAAAATCGTTTGCGGAGATGTTGGGAAAGATTTTCAAATTACTTTTTGCGCGGAGCCGCGGTTCGATGTTGAACAGAAGCGAAAAGCCGTGCATGGAACGAAGCTCGTCCCGATAGCGCAGGAAAAATTTATCCGAAAGAATAATATGGAAAATGTCTAGGGCGTTTTTTTCCGAATAGCCGTGCCGGACATTCGGCGGTATGATAAAAAAATCCCCGCTGGTGATGGGATAGCTGTTGTTCTCGATATAGTGCCTGCCCGTGCCTTCGGCAATGATGTTGATTTCGTAAAATTCGTGCGAGTGCATCTGGATGGGAAAATCATTTTTATGGAAATAGCAAAACAACATAACTTGTTTTTTCTGCTCGTCGGATAAAAAATAATTTGCGTCCAACGCCTCCTGAAAAGAGTAAATATAATTGTTTTGGATGTTTATAGATTGTGTCATAATCAGATTATAGCACTTTTTTACAATAAAATCAACTAAAAAATTGTAATTTGTCGCACAAGAAGGCGAGCTTATCATCAAAAAATCTAATGCTCTCATAAAGGAGCGGAGTTTATCGCAACGATTTGAGGAAAGGATGGAAATGGAAGTAAAACGAAAAAGGAAAAGAAAAAAATTATTTATCGCGGTGTCGGCGGTGCTGCTGATATACGCCGCGACGATGCTGATCCCCATATATTTTGTCGTCATCAATTCTTTGAAAAGGCCGTTACAGTTTTACGAAAATCCCTGGACGCTGCCGAAAGTGCTTTATCTGGCGAATTACCGTTTCGTTTTTCAGCTGAGCGTGGGCGAAGTGTCTATTTTCAGAATGTATATTAATTCCATTATATTCACCGTCGCTTCCACTCTTATAAGCTGCGCGGCGACGACCGTTACCGCCTACACGGCGGCGAGGTTTGATTTTCGGGGAAAGGGGCTGCTCGTTTCGATCGGAATCGGAGCTATGCTGATCCCCGACTTGGGCTCTAGATCGGTCATTTATAAAATGTACGTCGATCTGAATATGATTGACACGTGGTTTATTCTCATACAGTATGCGACGCCTTTCGGAATAATGTTCCTCATCGCGTACAGCCTGTTTAAGACGGTTTCCAAGACGTACGCCGAGGCGGCGAAAATAGACGGGGCGAGCGAACTGAGGATATTTGTACAGATCATGATCCCCATGGCAAAAGGGGTGATCGGGATGATGATGGTCATGTCTGCGATCGGCGCGTGGAACGATTATTATACGCCTTATATGTATCTGCCTTCCGTAAAGACTCTGGCGCTCGGCATTCAGGAGCTTTCCGAAGAAGCGCAGACGTACTCCAATTTTACGGAGCTGTATGCGGGAATGGTGGTGGCAATTCTGCCCGTAGTGATACTGTTCGTGTGCATGAGGGATACCATTATAAACAACGCCGTCGCCGGCGGTCTGAAGGGATAAAACCGGCGTGAAAAATGCAAATACCGCGGCCGCATTTTTCAGTTTTGGTTATGCCGCCGCCGCGCGGCAGGGTGAACTTATGAATAAAAAATTTGTTTCGTTGTCCATGTCGGCGCTGATGGCCGTGTCCCTATTGGGCGGCTGTGCGGGGAACGGAGAAAGCGCAAAGAAGGAAAAGCCGGAAATGCCCGTCTATACGACGTCCGAAACGTTCAGGGTGGGAAACTGGGGCGTTCCCCCTCATGAAAATACGGGGTATATGGAATACGCGAATAACCCCAACTACTGCAACGTAGAAGAATGGACTAAGATGCGTGACTGCGGCTTTAATCTGGCGATCCCCACCGAAGGGGTGAGCGTAAAAGAAATCTGCCGCGATCTGGAGATGGCGGATAAGGTGGGGATGAAGGTTCTTGTTCGGGACCAGACAAGCGCGGGATTCGAAACGATCATCAAGTTTGCCAAAGAAAAGGGCTATACCTACGACGAAACGAGGGAGGAGCTGGAAAAGAGGTCGGAGGAGATCAAGGCGCATATCGACGAATATAAAAAGTATAAATCTTTTCAGGGCGTAAACGCCTTCGACGAGCCGAGCATGGATTATTACGAGGCGATAGCCGCCTGCCAGGATTGGTTTTTGAAGTATTATCCCGAGTATGAATTTTATTCCAATCTCCTTCCCGTCTATGCGACGCCCAAACAGCTTTTCGGCGCGTCGGACGGTAAGGGATATGCTTACCCCGATTATGTCGGCGAGTTTGTAAAGACGGTCAACCCCGAAAGCCTGAGCTACGACCATTACCCCATTTTGCAGGATTGGGACGAAAGCGCCTACATTAAAGAGGATTTCCTTTATAATCTCAACGTGTTTGCCAAGCAGGCCAAAAAGAAGAATACGCCCGTATATATCTATTTGCAGACGATGGGGTTCTTTTCCAATCTTCCCATTACGACGTATGAGGAATTCGCCTGGCAATGCTATACGAGCCTGTCTTTCGGCGTGCGCGGGATCATGTGCTTCCAATATTGGACGCAGCTTCAGGCACAGCAGTATAACAACGTGCGCGGCGGGATCG
>OKWJ01001600.1_pt1 | contig 15020 bp, 13 predicted proteins | sample 1607121 | NCBI WGS metagenome assembly OKWJ01 (sample SAMN04414080, study PRJEB24778) | human gut metagenome | material: faecal | host: Homo sapiens | reverse complement strand
GCGCCCCACGCCCACGCGGGCGTACTGCGGGCACTCCTCGTCGAGGGATTGCAACTGGTCGGCGAGCGCCTCCTGCACGCCGAACACGTCCGGCGCTTCCTGGCGGATCATCTGCCGTGTGGCGTGGCGGCGGTGTTCCCAGTCGTTCGGGCCGTCCCCTCCGCCGCTGTTGCGCATATTGTAGGAGATGAGTTTCAGGGGGCGGGCCTCCTCTGCGGCCGGAGCCGGGAGCGAGAGACACGCTGCAAGGAGCAGAAGCAGGTACTTTTTCATGGTTGTTTCCGGTTGAAAGTGACTTTTGACAAAGGTAGCGAATTTTCCGGATTTTTCCCGGGTCGAAATAAAAACGACAGATGCCATGCAGACCGGGGATATTGCAAATCGGGAACCATTGTGGGTTGATAGGGTATGGAACGGCAGTGGCAGATCTGCTTTCGGCATGTTTCGAATCCGGTCGTTCTTCATTCGTGCATGCGGAAATGAAAGATATTGTGTTTTTCCTAACCTTACTGTTTCAGTTTTATTATATCCGTTTTCAGTGTTATCCCAGTTGGTTTATCACGAGGGATCGTCTTTTCTGGTTTACGGTAATCCAGGGAATCCTATATACGTTTGGCCGGATCGGCCGTACCGTTTCATCGGCGGCCTGTTTCACGGCCGGGCATCTCATGCCCGAACGGAACCGCCCGGCCTCGATCGAAAAAGAGCCGTTCAGATATTCTGAACGGCTCTTTCGAACGATGGAACCCTATTCGGCCCGAACGGCTGCGGCTTTGTTTCCGGTAGAGAGTCTTTGAACGGCAGCCGGTGCGGACTGTGAGGTCCGGGTTCCCAGTACGCCGTATTCCGTCGATGTGCGGACCATCGTATAGGGACCTGCGAAGAAATCCTTGTATACGTACGGGCTCATCGCCTGGATGTAATAGTTGCTGCCGTTGCGGACATCCCAATAGTCGAGCGACGTGATCGTGCAGGATCCGCCTCCGGACAGACCGTAATTGTATCCGTAGATGGCGCCTTTCCCGTCCTCGGACGAGGATGCCTGAAGAGCCTCTCCGTATCCGAGCGATATGAGACCGCCGTACCCGGAGCCTCCTTTGGTATAGACAAATCTCGGGAAGAGCGTGAGCTGGCCGCCGGTACTCAACGTCCCGCATATCTGATGGTGGATGTCGAACGTGCCGTCGGCCTTGAACTTCGCTTCGCATTCGTAGTCGTTCTTCAGGTAGGTGTATCCCCATCCGCGGATCAGGTACGTACTGTTGATCTCGCGCGGACGGATTTCGATGACGAAATCGTAGGACGTACCCGATACTTCGGACGACGCCGAGGTCACGGTCCATGTCCCGATCCATTGCCTGTAGGCATCCTGCATGTCTGCCGGCAGTGCGGAGGTCGTTTTCTCCGCGCTGAAGACCTTCGTGGTGTAATTCAGCGTCGAGGGGTCGATTCCCAGGCCCACCACGACATACTCCGTTTCATCGTACAGGTCGGAAAGAGTCCCTGTCATGTCGCCCTTCTTCAGTTCGTTCGCGGAAGCGATCGTCTCGCAGATACTTTTCCGGAGTTGCGTGTCCGACATGCCTTCGATTTCGCTCTTCCTGAACGCCCGGACGATGTACGGGTCGTCCGGATCCGTCGCGGTAATTTCGTATTTCAGCGAATTGTAGGTCGTTTCCGTAATGTTTACGGTCAGTTGGTTATCCGAGTATTTCGGAGTGATCCGGACGTTTTTCTCGGCATTTTCCAGGTACTCTCCGCTGAACGACAACTCTTCCACGGTCACGCCGTCGATGGTCAGAGGTTCGTAGAATTTCGCACCGGATTTCGTCCAGATGAAGGGCGCGGACAGGACCTCTGCCGATTCGGTTTCGGTGGCCTCCTTGAGCGTAATCCGGAATACGCGCGAGGTAAAATTATTCAGAGCCGATTGGAATTCCAGCGGATAGGTCGCATCCCCTACGATGCAGCTCGTATAGCCCAGCAGCATTTCCGTTTCCGCATCTACATAGGCTTGCAGTTCATCGGCCCAGTTCACGCCCTCATCGAGCGGATACATGCGGATGTAATTGCCAGATTTGCGTCCTTTGAGTTTTACGCATTCGGGAGTGGCCTCCATAACGATGAAGTCGGAATCCCCCTCCAGACCGCCGTTCGCCGTGCCGATTCCCTGATTGGCCCCGGTCCCGGCATCCGAATAGAAATGAATGATCTCGTTGTAGGTGTTGAACGTGAGCATCGGCCCGTTGTCCGGCTCTACGGAGTAGTAGGACTCGTCCGTCTGCGCGGGATCGAAATTCTCGCTGGCGGCGGTCACCTTGCCGTCGGAAGAGAATTTCAGGAACATCGTATAACCTCCGTAGATGCGCGATTTCTCCGGATAGAGCTCCACGCGCCACCCGTTGACGGCGCCCTGAAGAACGTTCTCGGCCCGTTCGATGGCTTCGTTCATGCGTTCCGTCGCGGATTTCGGGAATTTATCCTCCTCGTTCAGAAGACAGGAGCTCAGTACGAGGGGCAGCCCCAGCAATATCAATAATCGTTTCATAGGTTTCACATTTTTTTAATACGGAACAGAATCAGATATCCAGGTCGAGTGTCGGCACGTCCTGCTGACGTCGCAGGACGATATCGCGCAGCTTCTCCAGGTCGATACCCCAGTCATTCTCATAGTATTTATAGACGATGTCGAATTTCTGCTCGATCATCGAGCGTCTCGCGCCTGCTGTCCGCAGTTTCGTTTCCCAGGCTTCGGGCGTGTTGGTGACGTAGATCGAGGCGAGCTCCACGAACTCCTCTCCGTCGGAAGTCGAGGCGTAACGGCTGATGAACCCGTCCTGCAGAGCGCTGGTCTCGGTGGGATATACCTCCCAGCAGGAATTGCCGACATAGCGGATACCTCCGTCCGACTTGCCGACGATCTGTTCGAAATCGGACGTGTAAGGCTTTTTCTGATTGAGGATATGCCCGAACTCGTGATGTATCGTTTTGAAGTAGGAGGAGTTGAGAGCATCGACATTGCGCGGATCCAGCGTATTGAGGTTGTAGAGGGTGATTTTCGTACCGCCCTCGGCCGTACCCAGTACGATGGAGCCGTTGTTGTTGTAGGCCGGGCTGCCCACGAAGAAGAGGTCTTTCGGGAAGTTGGCCCGGATGAAGTCCCGGCTGCCGGTGATTTCGTCGTAGGCTTGCAGACAAAGATAGGAAACCAACTGCGCCATTTCGATCGAGCGTTCGTAACGCGCCGGAACCAGATTGTAGGTCATATCGGATTCCATGTCCTCGTAACGGTACATGACCCGGATATTATACGGTTCGATGAAGTTCTCGAGGAGCCACTCGTCGAAAGGCGTTTCGATCTCATAGCCGATACCCGTGATTACGCTCTTGTCGTCGAGTCCGTCCTCCGAACACGCCGTGTTCGAAAGTGCGAATACCAGTGCGGACAGTGCAAATATCGTTCTTTTCATAATATGCATTTTTTAATCTCAAATGGCGGATTACCTCGGATTGGCGGGCAGACCGCTCGTGATTACGTCGTTCGGTAGCTGGATGGCCCGACGGTTGTCCCGCACTGCGAGCTTGTCGGTCACGGCGCTGACATGTCCGTCGGTGGAATCGAGCGTGCGACGATAAATTTCGATGCCGAAACGCTTGATGTCGAACCAGCGCAGACCGCAATGCAGCGTTTCGTAGCGACGCAGCATCAGCAGCGTATGGACCATGGCCTCCTGGGTTTCGTCGAGATCGAACGCAGGGTGCAGCTCCTTTTTCGGCGTAGGGCCTTTCTTGTTCATATCCGACTGGTTCTGATCGGTTTCCGGCCGGTAATATTCGGTGCCGGCGGCCCACGCCGTCACGGTCTCTTCCGTCAGCGGCGTGTACGACTTGCAGGCGTTCGACAGGAAGAGGTTCATGTCCTTCAGCGCGTTCGGATAATCTTTCTGCATGATGTAGGCTTCGGCCCGTGTCAGCAGCGTCTCGTCGCCCGTGAAGAGCGTGTAGACGGTGTGGATATAACCGGTTCCTGCGACGGGATCGGTATATTCGAACAGATACGGCGTATGGGGCAGCAGGGTCTTGTCCAGACCGCTGTTATATACCAGCGGCCGCACCTTCCATTCGTAGGGCGCGAAGGGCGTATTCGTGCAGGAGATGCTCTCGGTCTGGCCGATCAGCCATCCGTGGTTGTAACGGCGTCCCGAGGAGTATCCGCCGAAATAGGTCCCCGAAGAGGAGTAAGCCGTCGCCAGCAGGTAGTTGCACGGCAGGTCCGTACTGATATAGTAGGTGGCTGCCGTATTCTGGGTGGACCCGTTGTTCATCGGATATTCCAACAGTGCCTCGTAATCGCGGAGCTGGGATTCGGGGGCGTTGGTCAGCGCTTCCGAGGCATATTCCGCGGCTTTGTCCCATTTCTGATAATACAGGAAGAACCGTGCGGCGAAGGAATAAGCCGCTTTCCGGTTGAAGTGGTACTTGGGAACCGAATAGATCGCGTCGTCGATAAGCGGCAGTCCTTCCTCGATATCCTTTTCGATTTTGGCGTACACTTCGGCTACCGTACCGCGTTCGTATTTCGGGTCGAGTTCGGTTTCGGCCTTCTCCATGTAAGGGATTCCCATGTCGTCCGGATAGTTGGGATCGTACTGCTGGCAGAAAATGTTCACCAGCACGAAGTGGGCGTATGCCCGGCAGATCAACGCTTCGCCCTTGGCCGCGCGCAACTTGTCGGTCATTTCCATTTTCCCGAGAGCGTCCAGCACCTGATTGGCATTCGCAATGGCCAGATACTGCGAACTCCACGTCCTGATAAGCGATTCGTTGTTGGATTCCACGGGCGGATTCCAGGAAAAACTCTCTTCGTAGAAACGACTCCAATCGCCGTAGGTTCCGCCGTGGTCATCGACATTGTCCGAAGCCAGTTCCAATACGAACCACGGCTGGTTGCTGGCATAAGCCGAGACCAGCATGTCGATGGCCTTTTCCTCCGAATCGACCGTCGTGCGGTTGTCCGGGTTCTCGTCGAGGAAGTCATTGCAGGAAGAAAAGCCTGCGGCAAGAGCTCCGGCGAACAGAATATATGCAATGTAGTTTTTCATATCGTTTTCGTTTTTTTGATTACAGGCCGATACGCAGTGTCAGCGTGAACTGCTTGGGAACGGGAACCGCGACGCCTCCGGTGTTGAAGAACTCGGGATCCTGGCCGTTGAGCTTTTTGTCCGCGTAGATCAGAAAGAGGTTCGTAGCCTGGAACTTGAGCGAGAGGCTCGACATTTTGAGTTTCTGTATCCAGCGTTTCGGGAAGTCGTAGGTCAGCGAGATCTCCTTCATGCGGATGAAATCGCCTTTGGCGATGCGTGCCGTCGAATAGTTGTAGGCGTTGTAAGCGTACGACAGCGAGTTGTCGTTCTTCTTCTGCCGGGTCGAAATAATGGTCGGCACGTCCGTGAAGCGCTCGTCGCCGGGAACCATCCAGCGGTTCTTGAATTCGCGCGGCATGGCGTCGAGATCCGTATAGGAATCGGAGAAGACCGGATCGAGACGTACCACGTTGCCGAAAGAGTAGGTGATGAAGATGTTCAGTCGGAGTCCCTTGTAGCGGAAAATGTTGCCGAAACTACCGACGTCGGTAGGTTCCGACGGCCCCGAATAAACCAGATGGTCGAAACGCTCCTGTTCCTGGAAATTGATATTCGTCGTCGTCAGCTCGCCGTCCTCGTTGATGAAGGTCGGAATACCTTCTTCGTTCAGCCCGCGGAAGTCATAGGAGAAGATCGAATTCACGGGATAGCCCTCGCGTGAGAATCCGATGCCCGAAACCAGATCGAAGGCGCGGGTCGATGTCTCGAACTTCGTGACCTCGTTCTTCATGTGCGAGTAGATGATGTCGGTCGTCCAACTGAAGTCCTGTGTCTGGATATTCTTCGTGGAGAGCGAAAGCTCGATGCCGCGCGACCGCATCGTGGCGACATTGCCCAGCTTTTCGATCTGACCTCCGATGCCCTGCGTATTGATCGGTCCGATCAGGTCGTAGTTGTCGCGTTTGTACCAATCGACAGCCAGATTGATCCGGTTGTTCAGAAAACCCAGGTCGGCGCCGATGTTCAGTTCGTGCTTCTTTTCGTAGGTCAGCTCGCTGTTTTCCAGTTCCGAGAGAGCCAGTCCCGACTCCGAAGCGCCGGCCGTCGGACGCCACGGCGTCGTACTCTTGATTACCGCCAGTGCGTTCGTCACCGACGGACGGTCGGCCGTCAGCGAATACGAAGCCTTCAGCGAAAGGTGCGACAGCGCAGGCTGCGCGCGCTGGAACCATGTTTCCTCGTGCATGTTCCATGCGCCCGAGATGTTCCATGTCGGCAGCCAGCGCGAACGCGTCGTCAGTCCCACGGCGTTGTTGCCCTCGTAGCGGAATGTGCCGTTGATCGTGTAACGCCCTTTGTAGGAATAGGTCCCGTTGAAGAAGAATGCGGCATTGCGGTAATAGGTCTTCTCCATCGTATAGTAATCGGTGTTGTCCTCCTTGCCTTTTTTGAAGATGAGGTAATCGTAGAACGGAATCTCTCCTGCGTCGTATTGCAGACCCCAGCCGCGGAACCACGTCGTTTCGCGGTCGATCTGGTTGGTCTCCATACCCGCGTATGCATTGATGATATGCGTGTTGTCGATGGTCTTGCTGTAAGTGGCCGAAAGGCGGAAGTCGTAGGAGAGCATCCGGTTGTCGGTCCGCTGATAGATACCGCCGGCGGGCAGTACGCTCACGGGTTCGGCATAGATGTCGTCCGGGTCCTTGTAGAGAAACGAGTTGTTGTCCCGGATCGTCGTCGTGCCCATGGCCCGGTATGCCTCGGCCTGATTCGCATTGTCGCGGACGTTGTGTTCCTGCGAGGTCCCCGAATAACGCACCGAAGCCAGAGCCGCGGCTTCGAAACCCTTGAAAGCTTTCCATTTCAACTCGCCCTGGAACTTCACGTCAGCCACGTTCAGGTCGATGTAGTTGTTTTCCAGCTCGTGCAGGATGTTGAACGGGGCATAATTGCGCACATAGAATTCATTGGGATCGAGCACGCGCGAAGTGTTCAGCGCATACGAATAGGGATTGATGTCGAAGTCGCGTTTCACCTCGCCGGTCACGTAGTCGGTCGTGGAGCCGAGAGTCCCGGGAGCTTTCTGCTTGCGGTACGACCCGTTGGTGATCATATTGAATGAAAGGGCGTCCGAGATTTTGTACGAAGCGTTGAGATTGGCAGTGTAGCGTGCGACTTCGCTCTGCTTTGTCCAGCCCGGATCGAACAGGGCGCTGACAGAGGCGTAGTAGGACGATTTTTCGGTTCCCGACGTGATGCTCACCGAATGGGAGTGCATCACCGTCGGCTGGAACAACTCTTTGAACCAGTCCGTATTCCGCCGCTCTGCCGCCTGCAGGAACGCGACCTGTTCGGCGCTGCCCTGTTGCATCGCTCCCGAATTGATCAGCGCATACATTTTGCCGTAGATACCGCTCGCCGAGGCGTTCGTGACCCGCGAATTGCCCAGCCAGCCTTTGTAGGCCATTTCCTGATAGACCGACATCTGGTCCTGGGAGTTCATCAGGTTGAAGTTGCTGTAGGAAGGGATCATACGGTACGTGAATTCGCCCGTATAGTTGACCCGGCTGACACCCGGACGGCCCTTTTTGGTCGTTACGACGATCACTCCGGCCATGGCGCGGGCTCCGTAGATCGACGTGGCCGATCCGTCTTTCAGAATATTGAAACTTTCGATGTCTTCGGGATTCAGACCTGCGATGGCCGAACCGATCAGGGTCGTGGCGTCTCCCGAGGAGAGATCCTCGGCAGAGATGTCCTGAACGTCTTCCATGATTACTCCGTCCACGACCCACAACGGCTTCGAGTCGCCGTAAATGGAGGTCGCACCGCGAACGCGGATTTTCGGAGCCGTACCGAACGTACCCGACACGTTCTGTACCGAAACGCCTGCCGAACGGCCCTCGAGGCCGCGGCTGATATCGCCCATACCGGAAAGTTTCACGTCATCGGCCACCAATTGATCGGCCGCACCGGTAAAGAGGCGCTTGTCCGTTTTGGTCATACCTGTCACCACGACTGCTTCCACTGCCTGAGCGTCGGGTTCGAGGCGCACGCGGACGTTGGGGGAGATGGCTGTTTCCCGGGTTTTATAACCTACATAGGAAATTTGCAACTTCCCCCCCCCCTTCCGGGCCGGGATCTGAAGGAGGAATTCGCCCTTCAGGTCGGTTGAAGTGCCGATGGTCGGATCATCCTTGACGATGACCGTAGCGCCGATAATCGGAGCGCCGTTTTCATCGACGACCGACCCGCGTACCTGGTCGGATTGAGCAAAAGCACAACCCACTACCGCGAGTATGCAAACCAACGATAGCGTAATTTTTTTACTCATAAGCATTAGTTTTTGATAGTTTGTAAAAGTAAAGCGCTTCGGTATCAAAAATACAAAATATAATTTAATACGCAAACTTTTTGTGGCATAATATGGCCGATGGAAATACATTATATCAAAAACGAATGAAAGGGATTGCGATTTTTTCTTCAAATGTGCCGGCCGATTACGATATGGAATCACCGGATTTTCCTTTCCGGCGTCCCGGTCGTCAGTGAAAACGGTGCGGCTTGTCTGCAACGAGTTCGGAATCGGCGGTTTCGGAGAAAGAAATGGGCCGTTGCGGAGGCCGCGGCCCGGTCGTATGACCGAACGGCCGTATCGCCGTGTTTTCTTACGATCGACTGCATATCCCGCATGACGGAGGGTCCGGTGTACTTTTTCGGCGCCGTAAAAAGTACACCGAATAGGCCGCATGCGACATGCTCCGAACTGCATTTTCCTGCACTTTCTGCTTTGATATTTGCGGTGCGTAGGGGACTTACCCCCCCCCTACACACATTGCTTTGACTTTCAAGGCCCTTTTTGCGAAGCGCATTTTGGTACACCGAATTGGCCACTACCAGTTTGCGTCGTATTTCACAATCCTTTTGGGCTTTTTTCTGAGACAGAAGTATGAAAATTTCTTTTAATGTGCAAAAATTCAAAGAATAATTCGAATCCAGTCATAACATATAGGGCAGATTCATGACGGTATTGGAATATTTTATTGAGCAATTAAAATCTACAAAGAGAGTATTCCATTAATAATAATGCGTAATTAATAGATATATAATTACTTATAATGATTTTTATATAAGTAAATATTGACTCATATGAAGTTCGGCTGTATTGTTCCCAATTTTGCCGTGTCAGTTATTATTTAGAGTAGGGTAGGATGGAACGTACGGAAGAGATTTTAGAAAATAGTTCGGGAGATTCGGCCGGATATTTCCTATATGAAACGTCATCGTAATTTGCTTTGCGGAGTTCCGATCCTGGAGGTCGGAGAAGTCTGCGACCTGTTGAAAATATACGATCGTCAACTTCGCCGTTACCATGAGCAAGGATTGCTCTCGGGTTTTTATTTCGAGATCGTCTCGTTCGAGCCGGGACTGGGATACCTCGCGGCATACCTTTACTGCGGCGGACAGTGGGCGGAGTTCTGACCTCCGCATGCATGCTTACCCCGAAGGCAGGGATACGTCCGGCCAATCGGTTCCGCCGCAAGTGAACCGCAAATTCAAAAAACGAACATTTACCATGACCATGAAACCCGAAGATTTCCGCCGTGCGCTGGAGATCATCACCCGGAACAACCGCATCACCGTGTCGTTCAACACGCCGGTGGACAACAACTATGCGAATACCTATCCGCTCCTAATCCACGAGAGCAACGCCACCGTGCTGAAACAGCTCCACGACGAAGGCTATTCGCTTTCGATGACGGAGAAAGGATTGTGTGTCATGAAGTATTAACCTCAAACGACAAAAACTATGGCATGTTATAAATTTTATCAGGACACGAAACACACGATTTGGCAGCGTACCCGCTTTACGGTCGAGGCACCGACTGAAGAAGAAGCGATACGGAAGGCTGCCGCACTCATCGAAGACGGAATGTTCGATGCGGAACCGGAGGACGACCGTATCCGCATCGGGGAATCTGAACTATTGTTCGACACCCTTTCGGCGCTTTCCACCGAGGAAAACGACGGAGAAACGACGGTGGAGATCTATTCCGGAACACCCCGGAGAGGCCGGATGATAGCCGAAAACCGGGACGGAGCGGCATGGGACACATGGTGGATGGAGCTCGATGCTGGGGATATGGAGCGGATAACGGGACTCCGACGCTCCGACTTCAGCACGGAAAAGGATTGCGAGGATTTCATCGCCGCCTGCATCCAATGGTGGAACAGCCACTCCGAAACCGAAAAAATCACAGTCTGGAAGAAATACCGGGAATAACAAAAAGCAGAAATCGCAATGAAACCATTCGAGAAAATCATGAAGCGTCCGACGCTTCCGAACTACTACCGGCAGCGCCATTTCCAATGGCCCAACACGCTGCCGGAAATCTTCGACTACCTGCGACAGCACGATGAACTGCCGTTCCTGTACGGTGGCGATAACTGGCCTTACGATGCGATGTGCGAGCGGCAACGCCGTCAGGGCGTTTCCATTTCGCAGTTCCTGACACCCGACCTTACGGTACGGCAGATGGCAGCGCTGGCCGTGCGGTCGTTCGACAACGAGAGCCGTATCGTGGACGCCTGCTGCGGCTCGGGGCAGCTCACGAGGGCGCTGATTGTGGAAGGAGTGCATCCTGCGTCGATTGTAGCGTTCGATGCCGATACGGACATGGCGGACATCTACTGCCGGCTTTATCCCGAGGCGACCGTGATGCGGAGTCTGTTTCAGGAGATAGATTTCCGCTGCGAGAACGTCATCGCCAACCCGCCGTTCGAAACGGCCGAATGCGCGGAGTTCCTGCGGTGGCTGGGTGACGTACAATATCCCGGCGACAAGGCCGTATTGTTGCTGCCGGTGGGGTTCATCGACAAGCAGCGACCCAGGATGATGCAGAACGTCGTGCGGAGGTTCTGCACGCTCTGTCGGACACCCATGCAGGAATCGTTCGCAAGGACAAATTGCAGGGCTGAGATCGTTGTGCTGGAACGGCTGTAAAGATCTGCGGGAATATTTCGCTGGTAAATTCATCCCTTTCGCCGTATCGTTTCGATACGGTGAAAGGGATTGTTATGCGTTGGTCGGCTCGCCGAAGGCGCTATAAGGAATACGGTCGTGTGAAACGGAACACCCGGCTGAAAGAGCGGCTGAAGATGACTGCGGGTGGTTGAAATACCTCTACCGAATGAAAATGCCAGACTGCCTCCTTCTCTCAATGTGGATACAGAAAATCGCCGGAAACGTTTCGAACGTTCCCGGCAGCATCGCTGAAATCCGAATTCCATTCGGACGAACGGTCTGTCTAACACTCTTCGGCTGTTACTTTTGTATATAATTTTGGTATATGATCAAGGTAACATATACCGAAAATACAGATATAAATGTCGATTTTACGAGTGTCCAATCTTTGAAAATAAGATATACTGCTATCGAAAGAATTGTCGAAACAACAGCCATTCCAACACATTTCAATACTGTTTTTAAAAACTTCGATAGACTTGGATTCATAACCCTAATTCTTTTACTCTTATATAATAGGCTTTATGTATCTCTTCCCGAGAAACAGAATACTCCGTATTCGTATCGGTTGATTTAACAGACATTATTTCTTCCAACAACTGATCGACACCTCCGATAATACTTGCCACTCCAGCTGTAGCAGCCACAGCTTTCCACGTTAATGCTCCTGTTATCCATCCCAATTTTGAGCCGGCAACATATCCAATGGCACCGGCGACATCAGAGATAAGTATTCGTTTGCCAATACGCAATGTACTATTCCAGAAACGTCCTTGAAGTCGAGGATTCCATACCGTATACTGAGTATCCCAATACTCATAAGAACCATCGGTTACTCCTGCTATCCAACTTATCAACTGTTTTTCTTCGGAATTAGTGGCGCTTTTTATATAATTAACATACAACAAATTGAGTTTGTTTTCACAAGGTGTTGTACCACCGTGTTGATCTATTGTTTTTTCTATTTCATCTACATAAGAAAAAATAAGCGGAGATATTGAATTCGTACCATATACCTTTTTAATCGCATCTGTTGCAGACAGCCCCCATTGATAATATGGTCGACTAATTGACTCTGACGACAGTTCAAAGATACATCCAAAATATCGCACACCTACCTGTCAATATCGCCTGCCGGAGCATTATTTTTATATGCCAAACGCACGGCAGCACCATAATCGGACATCAAGCGAATAAACTCGTCTGTATTAGATGAAGAGGCCAAGACAGATGGCGTTTTATGTATTTCAATAAAATTCTCCAATATTAAATTGTGATAAACACCAACCTCCGTTTGGGATATTTCGTCTTCAACAGGCATGAGTTTTAAGATTCTTTTTTACAAGATACACATAGTGTGATACTAAAGGAAATAATGCCTAATAATAAAGATTTTCTCATAAAATTAGTTTAAGGTTTGTTTAAAAATACAATAAATATAACATAGAACAAAAAATACAAATATTTTGCATCGGGTGATAGGTGTTCGTTACGGAAGTCTCTTTGATTGTTCCGCATAAGAGTTCCGTATTTGCCTTTTCTCATTCACTCTTTGATTTTATCGGAAACGATATTTTTATCGGATGATTTTCAGGGGCATTCGATTTGGAATGGGTTAAAAAGTATTTTCTTGCAGTTATGGCGGATTGCTGAATTGATATTTTTTAAACATCCGATCAAATCCGGTGTGGGACAAAAGTGATGTAACGATTCGATTATCGCGTCGTTACATTTTTGTATAGGATAATAGGTAACGAAAAGGCAACGGTTTATTTTCAGTTAATTGCACGAAAATACCGCATTTCAAATAACCTACTGCAAGATACGAAAAATTTTCCGACCGGGCAAATTCTATTCAATCGAAGAAAAAATGGCTGAATCAACAAGCTATTGCAATGATTAAAATTTGAAGGATTTATTTTTTCTGATAAAAGGTGTCCAAACTTTTGACCCTTTTGTAAAGATACACAATATACAGGATATAGGCAGAAAAAATTTAGAGCAAGAATTTGTGCAGAGTCGACAGAGTCAATCAACAAATATTTTCGGAAAGGCATATAATCTACCCTGTGAATACCTCGCCTATCTTACTCCCAATATTTGATTTTACCGCCATGGAGATGCTATGCATAATCCAATGGCGGTAAAGATTGAAGCAGTTGCCCCGCATCAGATATGTCGTGGCGTACATCCACTTACCACGGCACTAATCCCACCAGTTATGCAGATGGAATTCCAGATACTTGAACAGAATGCAGTAGGCCTTATGGTAACGGACGTCCTGCTTGTTCGCTTTGTCGTATGCTCCCTTGTGGTCGTGATAAATCGTAAAACGGTTGACATTGTGCATATTCACCCGACAGGAATCGAAATCGCCGCTACTACGGTCTTTGCTTAGGACAATATTGATCAGTCGGCAAGCGGTGCGCATGGTATTTGCAACATAACGCCTGTTGCGGCAATGCCCTAACTGCTCCCAATACGCAATCATCCGCTCCATTTTGAATTTCAGAAGATAGAATACCTCCAACCAGTCATAATTACCTCCCCACGACAACTCTCGCATGACCCTGTCATGATTCAACCTGCCAAGTGCACTCGTATAGGCGTTCCAATCTTCGCGCTTCATCCCGTGAACCGGGCCTTTGCCCCAATCTTTAAGTTTCTTCTCACACTCCTTGTCCAAGCGTCCCATTTCTGCTTGTCGCTCCACCTCGGTCATCGCCTCATAACGGGCTTGCACCTCATCCTGTTCACGCAACTCATGCTTTAACGGAAGATTGTTGGCGATCTTGAAATAATAGCCTTCGCCCTCCTCTTTGCGCACCTTCGCCTCGTATTTCGCACACTCTGCCTGCCATTGATCCTCCAACGGTTGTAGACGGGCTACGGTAGCAAGATCGGCCAATCGCTGATTGAGGGTACGTGTACAACAACAAAGAATCTCGCGAGAGTGTCGCGCACTCCACTGCTCACCGATGATATGCGCTTGTTCCAACTGCCTGACAATGCGTTTGGCTCGGTTTTGCTCGATATGGAATTGGCCGCATACCGTCGATACCGATACCGTCTGCCACTCGACAACATCGTGCGCCACCGCCTCAAACAGCGGGTCGCGGCGATTCCAATCAAAGGCAGGATTACTCATGGGTTGCGTGATATGCAAAGACTCTTTCATACTTGTTTCGTAATTGTGTGATTTTCTTTGCTCCTTTTTCAAGGTCGTATTGGAACAATCCTGCAAAGGAACTGTTGCAGAGCATTTCGATGTCGGATTCAGTAATTGCACGCGGAAAACCGCACGCGGCATAGGGTTGCATTTTGCGCCAAACGGCACTCATCAGCGACTCATTCTTACGAATTTCCAGCATGGTATCCCGCTGTGCAAAATAGTAAAAGAGCATCTCGCGGTGGAGTGTTTCTCGTAATTCATCTTTCGTCATAAAGGATTGAATTTTGGGTAAAAGTAAAGTTCTTTCCTGCCATCTCGGGACAGAGAGGGAAGACGACCGCTTTATGTTGCCGTATGCACCTTAAACTTGTACTCCGAACACATGTGTCGGCCACATTGCTTTTGCTACTGCATCCGCCTCGCCAATGATAATCCCGTAATAATCGGCAAAAAACTTCTCAACATCGAACTTTTTGGGGAGTTTGAAGGTGCGCTCGGCCTGCTCCAACGCCTTGATGCGGTCGAGGGCATAGATGCGTGGCTCAGCATACTCTTCGCTCTTGCTGAGCATATACCACCGCTACTCAGAGAACTTCACGCACCACGGCTTCATCTCGAAAGTCGAAGCCTCACCACGACGGAAGCTGTGGTAGGCAATCTGCAACACGCGATCCCTACGCATAGCATTAACGATCTATGTAAAGTACTCTTGTTCTGAAGGCCCTCTGAACGATCT
>OKWJ01001596.1_pt1 | contig 15103 bp, 7 predicted proteins | sample 1607121 | NCBI WGS metagenome assembly OKWJ01 (sample SAMN04414080, study PRJEB24778) | human gut metagenome | material: faecal | host: Homo sapiens | reverse complement strand
CGCAGACAGTCCGCTCATGGAGATTGCAAACGAACCTGCGTGTTTTTGGGTGAGATAGTCGCATGCAAAGGCAAGCGTGCCTTGTAAGGCGGATGCGTCGTCACCGTTTACGAAACCGCGATAATTCGCAACGAGATTTGCGTCTTCACCAAACACGATATGCAACGAATTTGTGTCGATACCGACGTTTAACTTTGCTTTTTGCACTTTTAAAGTGCCGTTTGTGACGGAATCCGCCGACAAATCGTATCTTTGCGCCATTTTGTCGGACATTGTGATTTTTACTTCGTACGAGCCTGCGCCGAGGATTGTCGGGACGGGCTTACAAACGTCGCCCGACTTATATTCGATGCCGAAATGCTTTGCGTCGTTTGCAAGCAATCCGACGTTCGTATATGTGATTTCGATTTCCTCTCCGTAGGTTGCAAACAGACTGCTTTCGACGAGCGTCAGCGTAAGCGCGCGCTTTTCTACGACGAGTTTAACCTTGCTTGCGTCAACGGTGTAGTTGGCGTTCGACGAGGTTGCAAACACCTCGTATTCGCTTGCAAATTCGCCTTTGATATAAGACGTGGAAAGCGTGATAAAGTCAAGCGTTACGCTCACCGAGTCCGACGTGAAGTCCACAAGTTCGGGGCAATCCTCGCCGTAGGTTACGGAGTAGGTTTTTGCATCGAGCACGACTTTCTTTGCGCCGACGGTAAGAGTGCCGTTTACGCTTGCAAAGTCGTAATTTTTGTGCGTTGCGGTTGCCGTCACGGCGTATGTGCCTTTGTCGTTGCCGACTTCATAGTTGCATTCGATCGTCGTCACGACGTCCGCTATATCCTTGTCCAAAACGCCGTCAAGCGTGAATGCGCTTTGGCTGAGCGTGAAGTCGTCGCCGAAAATCGCCGTTTGATTTTGAGCGGTTACGGTCGCTTGCTTCTTTGCGATTTTCACCGTGAATTTTCCCTCGTAGGGCGTTGCGCCCTCTTTGGTCAATCTGAAAGACACGACGTATTCGCCTGCGTCGACAAAGGACGGTCTGTCCGTTTGCTCTATGCCGTTCACGATATACGTGACGCTCGTGCCGTCCTCGACTTCAACGTACACCTCGTGCGCGTTGCCGTCGTAAACCTGATTCGTGAGGTTGCGCACGGTGTGAGCTATCGTGATTTCTTTGATTTCGACGGTAAGACGGTAGGTTACGTCATAGCAATCTTCGACGTTTTCGCCGTCTTTGTTGACGATAGACAGGGGAGTTGCAAACTCGAAATCTTCACCGAGCGCACCGTTTGCAACGTAGATTGCGATGTTGCCGCTCGTTGTTTGGATGCTACCGCCGAACACGTCGCTTTCAAACGCGTCTTTTACGTGCCCTGCCACGTCGAAACTTGCCTTTGCACCGTCGTTGAACGCAAAGTTGTGATCTTCGTGCTCGATAACTACGGCGCGCTTCGTCACCGTGAGAGTGCCGGTCGTTAGGGTATATTCATAATTTTCGTTGCCGGTAATCGTCGGGGTAATCGCGTACGTCGTCCCGACCTTTGCGCCTTGTTTGTATGAGCATGACAATGTGATTGAAGGCACGTCGCTTTCGACAAAAGGCGTGTCCGTTGTGTAGGTGAAAGTCGGTGCTGCGTTTCCGTAAACTACGGTTGCGTTTTGCGCCGTCAAAGCAATATGCTTTTTCTCAACGGTGAGATATGCGTCGTCCGAGTTGACGTTGACGATATAGTTTGCGTTCTTTTTGGCATCCGAAGCCTCGGGCACGTTTGCGGAAATCGGATAACGTCCGACGCCGCTGCCTGGTTTGTAGTAGCTACAGGAGAGGGTGTATTCGATTTCGTCGTTGCCGTACAAGTCGTCTATCGTTGCCGTAAACGAGGGCGCAACATCACCGAAAATCACGCTCTTACCCTCGATTGTGAGAGTTGCGGTTTTCTTTTCCACAAACAGTTCGCTCGTGTTGGGTGACGTGTTCAAACAGTAGTTTTTGCTTGCCGAATCCGTAAGCGTTGCATCGATTCGATATTTTCCGATGCCGTTGCCTTGAGAATAGTTTGTTTCAAGCGCAATCACGTCTTTTATATCGTCGCCTGCAAACAAGCCGTTTGCCGTGACGATTGAATAGTCGGATACGAAAGCGGCACCGTATGTGATTGTTTTGTCTTTCATCTCGATTACGAGAGTGGCGCGATTTACGGTGAGCTTGCAATTGGTGATCGTCAATTCGACGTTGGGATTTTCTTCCGCGGTTGCCTTGATATCGTAAGTTCTCGCCGAATTGCCGGCTTTGTATTCGCAAGAAAGCGCAAACTTTATTTCTTGACCGAGAACGTAGGTTACGTCTTGGGTTTTCGTAAACTCTTCGCCGTAGGTTACAAAATATTGTTTTCCGTCAAGAGTTTGTTTTGCCTTGTTTATCGTGACGGTGAAGCTGCCTTCTTCGGTCTTGTAGTGTTGACGAGAAATTTGGAAATATACGGTGTACTCGCCTGCGTTGACGAGCGTAGGAACGTCTGCGCTCCAAGCCTCGTCGTCGCTGTTTGAGGTTTTGTAAAGAACTTTGCAGTTTTCCGTGTTTACCGCAACGCCTTCGATTTTGGGCATCGGAAGGTTGTAAGTAAGCTCGATGTCGCTCGGTTGCGTATATACGATGGCCGCAGGGGTGATAGTCGCAACGACGTTTGCGGTCAACTCGTAATTTGAAGAAACGACGTTGCCGTCCTTGTCAACAACCGTGAGCGACACCGGCACCGATTCGTTTTCGTACGTGGCGGGGACGTTGCCCTTCGTTTCGACTTTGAGCGTTGCCGTATCGCCGTCCAAAAGTCCGTTTATCGACTCGTTTGAAAGGGTGGCGGAAAGGGGTGTTCCGTCGTATGCCTTTTCAAACGCAACGGAATCTTTTATAGTCAAAGCTTTTTTGTCGACGTTGATCGTTGCCGTTATCGCGCCGTTTTCACCGATGATATTGTAGTTGCTTGCAACAAGTCCGCTTAGCGTAATCGCATACGCGCCAACGCCCGAACCTTTAGAGTACGTGGTTGAAACCGTTGCGTTGCTCTTGTTTACGACGCTCTCGTTTTCGCCGTACTTAAAGCCGTTGAAGCGAAGCGTGTATTCGGGCAAATCTTGACCGTAAACGACGTTTATGTCGTCGATTATTGCGGTTAAAGTTGCTTTTTCGACTTTTATCGTTGCATAAGCGGTTGCCGACACGGATGTATAACCGTCTTTTGAAGCGGTGACTTTTACGCTTATTCGCTTATCGCCTGCCTGCACGTTTTCGATTGCGCAAGCGGTGTTGTCTTGTGTGCTTGCAAGAGCGTTGCCGTTTTCGTCAAACCACTCATAAACGTAGGTTATGCCGCTCGGCGCGACGTCCTTTTCAATGCTCGCGTTGCAAACGTCGCCGTAAACGAAAGAGGTTTTGTCTTGCGGATACAGCACGTTGATTTCGGGCGCAGACGGAGTTTGAAGAGCGTACGTTGCGGTGTAAGTTGCGTCTTTTGCGTATTTTGCGTCCGATTCGATTTCCTTGCCGTTTTCGTCAACCCATTTTGCAAAAACGAAGCCCGTCGGGATTTTGTCCTCGTATTCGTTCGTTTGCGGCAAAACGATAGTGTTGCCGACTTTTCCGCTTGCGGTCTTGACGACGTTGCCCTCGACTACGAAATTGACGGTGTAGGCGGTTTCTTTAAATGTGGTATTCGCATAGATTGCAAGGTCGCTCGTTACGCTTGAAAAATCGCCGTTCCAACCTACGAAGATCTCGTTTTCTTCAAGGCAATCCGCAATTCTTTCTTCGGTGGGCGCAACCGCGGCTTTTCCGTATTCGACGGTCGTGGTTTTGACAAGGGTATCACCGACGTAGAAGCTGACGGAGAACGTCTTGATTTTCCATTGAGCATAAAGAGTCGTGCCTAGTCGGATTTTGGATGGATCGAGAGGTTCGTTGCCGTCCTTATCCATCGTCCAACCCGCAAAATCGTATTCCACGCGCGCGTTAGGCACGTAAGTTATATTTTTGGGATCGACGGATTCGGCATGGATTTCGCTTCCGTCGTTGGCGTCGAATCCGATTAGCACCTTCGCCCCTTGCGATTGCGAGTCTTTGTTGCACGCAACGAATACGCTTGCGCAGATCAGAGCAATCACCACTGCCAACAAAACAGCGGTTATTTTTGTTTTTTTGTTCATTTTTACCTCCTCTTTCCCCAAAGAATAGGTCTTGAGTAGCCTCGCTTGCAAAGCAATCCTATCTTATACTTTGCAATCGTATCGGCATGCAAACGAGCATATGGCCGATAAGTTGTCTTTTGGTTGATTTCTATATAAATGCTTACTATTTCGTATTTTTTGTTTTATTAATAGTGATTGCTTGCCGCGTTGAATTTGCTCGATGCGTCAAACATGACGAAGCGGAAGTTTTCGCCTCCTGCCGCCTTTGGCAACATTTCTCCTTGCATTTTGAGGTTTGAATCGCTAGAGTCTTTCAACACGCCTATGTTGACAAGATATTGTTTCATACTCTCGAACGTGTATTCGCTCGTGTCGAGGACGGAATAGTTTTTGCCGCCGCCGTAGAATGCGATGCCGCCGTGCACGTATTCTTTGCCTGCAAGACGGGATATGATATTTTCGTAGCCTGCTTGTTTGCACACCTCTTTGAGCATTTCGGGGATGTTGAGTTCAAGCCAGGCAAGGCCTTGTTGGTCGGATTTGAGGTTGACTTCTATAAGGGTGGAGCTGTCCACTTGCGTAAGCTCTTTCCAGTCGTCCAAAATCACGTTTCCCACAAGGCGCAGACGTGCAGGATAGCTTGTTGCCGCAAGCCCGTCCCATCCGTTGAGATAGTTCAATCCCATCGTCGGCATATCCAGCATTGCGCCCGAGAAGTGACTTTCCATACCCACCGAGAAAAGACCGCTCGTGGACAAAACGCTGTCTTTGAGGGTTACGTCGGTGAGAATATAGTTGCTTGCGAAATAATCGTCGTTTGCGTATTCGTCGCACGCAGAGGTGTTGTGCTTGTCGTACGCTTTGCCGCTTGCGTCGGTGAAGGAGGGTGCAAGATTGGCGGCGTTGCCTCTCAAATATCTGTTCGTGCCGACTTTGAGGATAAATTCTCTTGCGGTGTGCAATCTGCAACCGTCTATTGTTACGCGTATGCGTTCTTTTTGCGCGTTGACGGTGCCGGTTGCGTCAATCGAGCTTCTTCCGAACACTCTCATTGCGGTACGCCCGTTTTTGATACGGCAGTTGCGCACGGTTGCGTCGCACATAACTTCCAGTGTAGTACCTTTTTCGTTGAGAAGAGTAAGTTCGAGTTTGCTGTTGCCGTCGTCGTCTACGGTGTAGAGCGAATCGTCGTCGCAGCCCGCAAGAGTCAGATTGTCAAGCACGATTCCGTTTTTGCGCACGAGGAAGGATATATTGTCTTGCGCCTTGACGGACGCAACGTCTATGCCGCCCATATTTGCCGCAACGAAGTTGAGCGGACCTTTGAAGAGCGCGCATGCAGGCACGGTGTCCGTAAGCGCGCCTCTCAAATTGGTGATATATTCCGCGCTTATAAAGTGTCCGTTGCCGAATACGTCGTTTTCAAACTCGAAACACACGTACACGTCGGGTTGTTCTTGTCCGAGGTTCGTGTAGTACTTATAATCGCTCGTTGTCTTTATCTTTTTGACGTGCGAGAGCAATTTTTGCGTGGTTTCCGTTTCGGAGTAGAGCGGGTTGCCCTGTTCGTCGGTAAGTTTTTCGCCGAGGTAAATATCCTCTTGAAGAACGATTTGTTTGCCGAGAGCGGTTGCCTTTTTCAGTTCGTCGCAATCTTTTACATACGTGCCGTTCACCGCATTGAAAGTGAATGACGCCGGTTTCACGCCGAAGCGTTCGCCGTAAATCCACTCCGCCGTAACGGTGACTTCACCGGTGTCTTTGACGATGAATTTTACGCCGTTCGCCGTCGTTTCGACCGAAAGAACGGAATCGTTCGAGGACTTGAAAACTATGTTTTCAAACGGATATGCGATTTCTTCTTGCGACGTATCTTTGCCAAGAACGTTGTTGAAAAGTTTTGTTATATATTCCGCGGATACGATACTGCCGTTTTCGAACTTTTGGTTTGCGATTGCAAGTTTGCCGAGTCCGTGCGAGGCGGCGGTTTCGTTGAACATGATGGAAGTGTACGGCTTTGTGACGATAAGGTTTCTCGTTATCGTTCCGCTCGATTTCACCGCGCCGTTTTCAATCTTTTGCCAATCGATATGCAATTTGGTTTTTCCGCTTGCGATTGCCGATATGAAGCAGTATTTGCCCGATTGTTCGTCTATTTGAGCAACAGTTTCGTCGTCTATTCGCCAGCTGAAACTCAAATCGTCGTCGGGGTCGGAAGACACGGAGAATTGAGTCGTCGTTTCGTCGAGCAACACAAGGTCGGCGTTGCCGTCCGAGTTTCCGAACGAGTACACCGAAAACGCGTAGTCGGCAAAGGACAGTTTGAAATAGTAGACGGAAGACGAGTTGATTCTTATCGTGTACAGCAAGCCTTCTATGGGGGAGTTGACCGCTTCCGACAAAGCGACGTCGATTGCGTACGCGCTGTCGCTTGCTCCGCTCAATTTGCGCACCGTATATTCCGCGTCTTTTGCGCCGGATATGCGAATATCGTTGGATTCTGCGTCTTTGCTGTCTATATACAGCGTAAAACTCGTCGTGCCCAAGGGCGCGGTTACGGTTGCGGTATCGATTTTGTTTTTCGACGCTTCCCGACCGTTTATCATCACATCGCCCGAGCGCGATACGTTCAGTTTTATCGTCTTTTCCACGTCGTTGCCGAAAGCGTCTTTGACGATTATCGACACTATGCCGTCCGTTTCGAAGTGAGCGTTGATTTTGCCGCTGACTTCGTTGATTTTGATTGCGTCGCCGTTTGCCGTCTTGTACGTTGCGCGCACGTTGGTTGCGGTTGAGGGATGAAAATCTCCCGACAAAACGTAAGAACCGGCGGTGATATTCGCTTTGAAATCCCAGTTTGACATCTCCAAAAGCCCTCGCCATCGAGCAGGGTGATAGCGTTGCCTGCATTGTCCAATAGCACGGGCTTGTAGGACAAAACGCCGCTCGAACCCACGTTAAACACGACGCTGTCGCTGTATCCGCCGTCGTCGCTGGTGAAGGTGAGTTTTGCAACGCCCACGTCGTGAAGCGCAAACGAGCCGTCATCTTCCAGAGTGACGATACTGCTTTCTTCGCCGGTGTTTGCGTCGGTGACTTTGAGGGAATATTTTTTGTTTTTAGCCATGTACGGCAACACCTCTACGCCGAGGTCTTGCTCGTACATCTTGTTTTGATAGTTTGCAAGGTCGAAAGAGAACACGCCCACGCCCTTGTTGTTGATGACAAGTCCGTTTGCAGGGATGTCCGCAGATACGCTCGCCACCGAAGTTATGGCAAAGAGCGCAATCAAAAACACGAGGGGAAGAACGATTATGAGTGCGGTTACTATCTTTTTCATATCAGTCCTCCATATCCAGATTGTCGTACGCGCTTGACAGTTTCGCAAAGAAATATCCCAGCGCCGCCCCGAGAAGAACAAGGGGAATGCATATCGCTATCGTATAATCCGCCCATTTGGGAAGGGGTGAAGTCGCTCCGCCGTTGAGAAGGGGGATAAAGAACGACGCCAGCAGGGAAAAGCCCACGACGAAACTTGCCACAAGCCCTATTGCGATAATCGAGGAAACCGTCGAGTTGGATTCCTTGATTTCACCGTCGTCGGTTTTTGCAAAGTGGGGATGTCTTAAATCTAGCTTTGTTGCCACAATGATTTGCGCCAGAGCGTACAGCGACGCCGCAACAAACGTGATTGCCGCGTCCGCGCCCTTTTCAAGCCCGGTTGCGCCGAACACTATGCATGCAATCGCAACGCTTACTTCCGCAACGACGGAGCAGAACGTAATTTTCGAGCCGAGAATGTACGAGGGCGAGAAAGGCAAAATCTTTTGCGTCATGGACATATATCCGTCGCGCGAGATGTTCGTGGAGCAGAAAGTGTTTGTAAGAGTCGAGTACAATATCACGATAAACGTGCATATCTCGAAACTTACGTCCGCTTTGCCCACAAGCCCTGCCAGCATACTCACCGAGATGTTTGCCGAGTAGTACGCCATAACGGGCATAACCGCCGCCGTGGTGAAGTACATATAGGCGTAGTTCGGAGTGCGCATGACGAGCAAAAACTCTTTTGCGAGCAACGAGCCGAAGCGAGAGTTGTCCACAAATCGCACTTTGCGCGTATGCGCGTGCGGCACGTGAATCGCAAGCCCGGAGTGCGACACTTTTATGAATATCGCGCGCACGACGAGCAGGCATATTGCCGCAAAAGCCACTATAAACGCCGCCAAAATGCCGAGATTTTTGCCCAAATCTCGTGCAAGCATAACGTTTGCAAACAGGTTGGCGGGGTAGTCGTATTTTGTGAACGAAAGGATAAACCTCATCGTTTTGTCGCCGAACAGCGATGTGATTTTTCCGCTTGAAATCAAGTCTTGCGCAAATCTGAAAACGTAGGAGTACAGCCAGCAAAACAGTGCCATACCTGCCGTCATCACTATGAAAACGAAGATATAGTGCGAGTTGGCAAGGCGTTTGAGATAGTAGTAGGGAAGCACCACGATTGACGCGATACCGAGCGGAATTATCGGCAAAAGCAGAGCAACCGCAAAGGTCATTATGCCGTTGTACACGTTCAGCGTGTCCGTCGTGCAAAGGAAAGTGAAGTTCAGCGTAGGCACGCAGACGAGAGCCAACACCGCTTGTTTCAAATATACCGCAGTGAGTTTTGAAAGGAAAATCTCGCTGCTTGAAAACGGCATGGATATGAGGATTGACAAATCGCTGTTTTCAAAAAGTGCGTGGCAGAGCGCGTTTACGCCGTTTATCACAAACACTACGACAAGCACGAAATAGCCCATAGACATAATTTCGTATTGTCTTGCGGCGATGTCGGGGACACGATTGATTTTGATTTGCGTGTAGGTTGATATAAATCTTGAAAAGACAAAGACGAATATCGCAACCATCGCACCCGTAAGCAGCAACATCAAAAGTGCGCTTGTGAGATCGGGCAAACGTTTTTTGGAACGCTTGGCGGGAAACGCGTCAAGCAACTGCTTTTTCAAAAGGAGAGCGTGGTTTCTCATTTTGCCGCCTTTGCCGTGCGCGAGAGGAAGTACTCTTCCAGGTCGATGTCGGGATGTTCGCATTCGAATTGTTCGAAATAGAAATCGTCCGTTTTTACGCCGTTTTGAATGATGACGGCTCTGTCGCAAAGTTTTTGCACGGAGTTGATGTTGTGAGAGGAGAAGAGAATACAGTTGCCTTGTTTTGCGTATTCCTTCATAAATTCGCTCACTCTTTGCGAGGTAAGCGGGTCGAGGCCGATCATTGGCTCGTCCATAATCCAAAGTTTGGGGTTGTGGATAAGGCTGCCCATCATGCAGATTTTTTGGCGCATACCGTGCGAGTAGTCGTTGATGGTGTCGAAAATTCTGTCGCCGAGTTGAAACACGTCTTCGAGTTCCGCAAGGCGTGCTTTTCTGTCGGCAACGCTCACGCCGTATGCGTTCGCCATAAAGTCAACGTATTGTATGCCGGTGAGTTTGACAAAAACGTCGTGCTTGTCGCTGACGTATCCGAAAGTTCTTTTTGCTTTGACGGGTTCTTTTGCGACGTCGAAACCGTTTATGACGATTTCGCCTTTGGAATAGGGCAATATCCCCGTGATGCATTTCAAAGTCGTGGATTTACCCGCGCCGTTGTGTCCCAAAAGACCGACTATCTCGCCGGGATAGCAGACAACGTTCAAATCGTCCACCGCAGATTTTTGTGCCGCATGGTATTGTTTTGTCAAATGCTTGATTTCCAGACAAGGCGGAAGGTGTTGTTCGCAATTCATAGTTTTGATCTCCCCTGTTCGTATCAACATGTTGCGTGCATATGCGTGTAAGCGCAAATATTTATAGTTTGTATTATATATATCAAACAAAATTCTATTCTGTCAAACTTAATTGCTAGGAAAAACAACCTTAAGAAAACCTTAATATTTGACAAAATCCACGAAAAATCCGCTAAAACAGCGGATTTTTGCAATGTTTTAAACATACAAAAAATTAAATAATCAACAAAATAATCGACAAATATGCAAATAAGTCTATTATTTTCGACATATACCGCCGTTTTTGTATTCGAGGCGTCGAATTTGCGTTTTTTCGTGCGAAAATGTCTTTTGATTTTTATGATTTTCTTTTTGTTTTGAATTGTAGTGTTTTCGCATAACTAGGCTTTTATATATCAAAAATAGCATTATAAATACTCGATTTTGCAATTATACTGTAAAAACATGAAACCATTTTGCACCGACGTTTTATTGCGTTTGTGCTTGTTGTTTTATTGTGATAAATTCGCTTGCGCACACGGTTTTTCCAATGCAGTGATGACGCATTGAGCACCGATTGTTTGCGCGCGAAACGCATTTTTGTAAAAGACGCAACGTTTTTTATGCAACGCCGATTTTAAAATCTGTTGACAAATCCTTAAAAATTGCTCTTCGTTTAATGAGATTTTAATAGTTGTTTTTTAACATTTAAGCATACTAACTCAAAAGGCGCAACGGCAAGGGACGCAAAATTCTCTTGTTGCATTGACTTTTTCGTATTTAATTTTTATAATATGTAGAACATAATATATGATTATTGCGGAATCGTCGCCCAGCGTCGATTTCAGGAGGATAGATGAAACCAACCACAAGACGCACACTCATCATCGTCGGCGTGATACTTCTTGTCATCATTGCTTTCGTCATAGCGTATGAGCTTACAAGACCCACCGAGATCAACTATCAAGGCACGGACGACAGCTTTGTCGGCATGCTTGAAAGAGGTGAAATTCAATCGATTTACATCGAGGGCAATTACACCGCCAAGATACAAAAGAGAGGGGACAAGGGCTACGGCTACTTTGTCAACACCCAAGGCAGAGTCGCATTTTCGGATATAATAAAAGACTATTCCGAGGCAGGCAAACTTGACGGCGTCGTCGTCAGATACGACGATCCTTCAAGCGGCTCGCTCGTGTCCAGCATCCTCGTTCCGCTCATTCTTTACGCCGCGCTTTTCGGCATCTTTATGGTGGTGCTGAGAAAGAGTGCCGGCGCGCAAGGTCAGGCACTCAACTTCGGCAAGACCAAAGCAAACCAAGTGCGTGACATCAAGGTCAGATTCAACGACGTTGCGGGCGCAGAGGAAGAAAAGCAGGAATTGCAAGAAATCGTGGACTTCCTCAAACACCCCAAAAAATATACGGATATAGGCGCGCGCATACCGCGCGGCGTTCTTCTCGTAGGCCCTCCAGGAACGGGAAAAACGCTCTTTGCAAAAGCGGTTGCGGGCGAGGCGAACGTGCCTTTCTTCTCAATCAGCGGTTCGGACTTCGTTGAGATGTTCGTAGGCGTGGGCGCATCGCGCGTCAGAGATTTGTTCGAGCAAGCGCAAAAGAACATGCCTTGCATCATCTTCATCGACGAAATCGACGCGGTCGGACGTCAAAGAGGCGCGGGCCTGGGCGGCGGCAACGACGAAAGAGAACAAACCCTCAATCAACTCCTCGTTCAGATGGACGGTTTCGAAGCAAGCAGCTCGATTATCGTCATGGCGGCGACCAACCGTGCGGACATTCTCGATCCGGCTCTTATGCGTCCGGGCAGATTCGACAGACAAATCTACGTCAACGTTCCCGACGTCAAGGGCAGAGAGGAAATCTTCAAGGTTCACTCCCGCAACAAACCGCTTGCGTCAGACATCAACTTCAAGTCGCTTGCAAGACTTACGCCGGGCTTCACGGGTGCGGACATCGAAAACATCCTCAACGAGTCTGCGATTTTGGCGGTAAGAGCGGACAGAAAAATTATCACGATGAAAGACATCAGCGAGGCCGTAAACAAAGTTATGGCAGGCCCTGCAAAGAAATCTCGTCTTATCACCGAGTCCGACAAGCGTATCACGGCGTATCACGAGAGCGGACACGCAATCGTTGCAAAACTTATGAAACACTGCGACGACGTGCATGAAGTCAGCATCATTCCTCGCGGTATGGCGGCAGGCTACACCATCACTCTTCCCGAAAACGACGACAACCATATGACCAAAGGCAAACTCCTCGACGACATCGCTATGATGCTCGGCGGAAGAGCGGCGGAGGAAATCGTCATTCAGGATATCTCCACGGGTGCGTCCAACGACATACAAAGAGCGACGCAACTTGCAAGAAAGATGGTCACCGAGTGGGGTATGTCCGATTCTATCGGCAATATGTACCTCGGATCGAGCGAAGAAGTGTTCCTCGGCAGAGATTATCAGTCGCACCTCAATTACAGCGAAGAGGTAGCGGCAAAGATTGACGAGGAAGTCAAAACCATCATCGATACGCAATATCAGGTCGCTTTGAATATATTGAAATCAAATCGTCCGATTATGGACGCAATGGTCAAAGCTCTTTATGAGAAAGAAACCATCTATGAGGACGAAATCAACGCATTGTTCGGCGAAGAGTCAACCGGCGAAAGTCTGTTCTCGTCAAAGATAAACAGACCGGAAGGGGAGAATAATTCCTCCCAAACCGAGGTAAAAACCGACGCTAAAAAAGACGACGAAATCGGCAAATAACAAGGCAGCGCAATGAAAATTTCCGAGGCAAAAAAGCGCGATTTGCAAGTCATAATGCAAAAAGATCCCGCCGCCACGAGCAGCAGGATCGTAAAACGTACGTACACAGGGTATAAAGCCCTGTGTGCTTATCGTTATGCGCACTTGTTTTGGCAAAAGGGTATGAAGTCGCTCGCTCTTTACATAGCCTATCGGGCAAAAGAAAAGACGGGTATCGACATTCACCCCGCCGCCACGATAGGAAACGGAATTTTCATCGACCACGGCGTAGGGCTTGTTATAGGCGAAACGGCAGAGATAGGCGACAATTGCGTGCTTTATCAAGGCGTAACTCTCGGCGGCACGGGCAAGGAAACGGGCAAGCGACATCCCACTCTCGAAGAGGGCGTAATGGTGTCAGCAGGCGCGAAAGTGCTAGGTCCCGTGCGCATCGGAGCGCACAGCAAAATAGGCGCAGGCAGCGTGGTGCTCAAAGACGTTCCGCCCTATTCGACCGTCGTGGGCGTTCCCGGCAGAGTGGTCAAGCAAGACGGCAAGAGGATTGCGGATATGGATCAGATTTTGCTTCCCGATCCGATTATGGAAGAGTTTATGCGGCTCAACAAGCGCGTTTACGAGCTTGAAAAGGCTCTCAACGTGCACTCTTGCAGGTATTCCATAACCGTTGACGAGGACAACGCCACAAACGAAGAAGCCGTGCAAATTCTGTCGCAATCGGAGCAAAACAAATTCCAAGCGGATAAACCGCAGGTATAAAAGGACGACGTTCCTATGAAAATTTACAACACACTCACCAGAAAAAAAGAAGATTTTGTCCCCATTCACGAGGGGCAAGTCAACATGTACGCATGCGGAATCACGGTTTCGGGCGAAGCGCATATAGGTCACGCATATCAGGCACTCATTTACGATATAATCCGCAAGTATTTCGAGAAAATCGGATACAAGGTCAACTATGCGCGCAACTACACCGACGTCGACGACAAAATCATCGCAAAGTCCAAAGAAACGGGCATACCGCCTCTCGAATATGCAAGCATGATGATTGACAAAATCGACAAACTCATGCGCAAGTTCGAGGTTGACGATCCGACGATTTGGCTCAAAGCAACCTGCAATATAGACAATATCATAGATTTCGTGTCCAAGCTCATCGAAAAGGGACATGCCTATGCAACGGATAGGGGCGACGTGTATTTTTCCGTCGAGAGTTTCCCCGGCTATGGCAAACTCAGCGGAAGAAAGCTCGAAGACGCGTACGAAAGCGTGCGTATAGAAAACGAGGAGAACAAGCGCAATCCTCTCGATTTCGCGCTTTGGAAATCCGCAAAAGAAGGCGAAATATACTGGGAATCTCCGTGGGGCAAAGGCAGACCGGGCTGGCATATCGAATGTTCGGCAATGAACAGAGCGGCGTTCGGCGACCAAATAGACGTGCACGGCGGCGGAAGAGATTTGATTTTCCCTCACCACGAAAACGAGATTGCGCAAACGGAAGCTCTCACCGGCAAGCAATTTGCAAAATATTGGATTCACAACGGACTTATCAAAGTCAACGGACAAAAGATGAGCAAGTCGCTGGGCAACAGTCTGCTCCTTTCCGACCTTCTTGACGAGTACAAGCCCGACACAATCAAGTACGCTTTGTTGCAAACAAATTACAGAGGGGACATCAATATCACAAACGAGTTGTTCCCCGACGCAGACAAGCATATGTACGAGTTCTACAAAACGCTCGAAGAGGTGAAAGAGAGCGGACTCGAGTGCGACAAGCAAAGCAAGTGGATTGACGACGGATTCAATCGCGCAATGGACGACGATTTCAATACGGCAAAAGCACTTGCGGATTTGTTCGGCATTTTCAAAGGTATAAGAGCGAAGTTGAGAGCCGGCGATCCCGAAGCGATTGCCGATGCGAAACAAGTTGTCAAAACCTACAATTTGCTGGGACTTTTCAAGTGCGAGCCCAAGGACTTTATCGCATATTACGAGCAAAAACAAAAGGCGAAAGATGGCGCGATTCCACAAGAAGTGCTTGACCTCGTCGAGCAAAGAAAAGTCGCAAAAGCAAACAAAGACTGGGCGAGCGCGGACGCGATAAGAGCCAAAATAAACGAGCTCGGATACGTCGTCAAGGACACCAAAGACGGCTCGTTAGCAGAAAAAGCAGAATAAACGCAAAATGACAAAAACAAGGTTTTATATGTGCAAAATAGCGCAATAAAAACCTTGTTTTGCAATATAAAACAAAAAATCAACCATTCTTTTGACGGAGAAAAACATATGAAACGTCGCATATTTACAACTCTTGACAACCTTGCAAATAGAGATATTTTCGACGCAAAGTACGCGCAACTCGAAAAAAGAAGAGAAAACCTTGACAAGCA
>OKWJ01001595.1_pt1 | contig 15109 bp, 12 predicted proteins | sample 1607121 | NCBI WGS metagenome assembly OKWJ01 (sample SAMN04414080, study PRJEB24778) | human gut metagenome | material: faecal | host: Homo sapiens | reverse complement strand
CACCGTACCGCCCGTCTGCGCCGCGCTTAAATCGAAATTCAGATAACTTACAGGTAATTCGCGCGAAAAGGCAAACGTCGCGTTTTCTGTTCCGCCGTTAATCCGCACCTGATATTCTTTATTCTCCCCCGTTGCAGGTTCGCAGTTTTCAAAATCGAAATAATTATCGAAAAGCCGCGCGCCGCTTTCCTGTTTTCTATCTTTTACGGTCAAGCCGAATGAATACTCCGTTTTCTTATCGGCATCCGTCGGATTCTGACAGACATATCTGATCGTATGCGATCCCGCAGAAAGATTTTCCACCCGCATCTGCGTCGTAATTTCCGCGTCGTCGAAATACACCCGTACGGGCAGATAATATTTCGCGCCGTTCTCATATAAAATTCCTTCCACCAAAGGCAGAACCAGCGTTTCTCCTACGATTGCCGAAGCGGGCAGCGACGGCACCGTAAGCACGGGATTTTCGGGATCGGCGATTTCAATATTTTTGATTACCGTTTTTTTGTCGCCGACAAAATCCGTAACGCCGTACGTCAGCGTATATTCACCGCATTTTTCCGGAATAAAATACACTCCGTTTTCGTTTTCGTTCAACGCGATCGTTTCTCCGCAGAAAGTCAACGATTTTTTTTCCGTCAAGTCGCCCACTCCGCCCGAATAAGATCCGAATACAGCAAATACCGTGCTCCCCGTTTCGCCCGAAACCGGCACGTTCTCGCCCGTCGCGTCATAACGCAGGCTGTCCGTGTACTCCGTCACGTTTATCGAGATCGTTTTTGCAGCGCTCATAGCCCCGCTCACCGCCACATATTCGATAGAATAATTTCCGATTTCTTCGGTATCAAATCTGCCGTTTTTTTGCGGAATAATTTTATTCTCGGGATTTCTCACCGTAATCCGCACGTTGCTTACGTCGTTGCCGTTGTTATCGGATGCAACGCAGGAAAAAACGGGATACGACATCCCGACCTCCCCTTCCGGCAGATCTTTCCCGTCATAATTTCCGTAATCGATTTCTATCGTTATCGACGAAACCGTCTGTTCCGCAGCAGATGCCTTTACGGCGATCACCGTTGCCCACAACGCAAAAGCGAAACAGAACAATCCGCCTATGCAAATTTTTTTTATCAACCGTTTTCCATTCGTCATTTTATGTTCCCCTCGTTTCAACCCTTTATTCCGCCCATCGTCACGTTGCTCATGATTTTATCTTTGAACGCGACGAAAACTACAAGAATCGGCAAACATGCCATAAGACATGAAGCCAGTTGCACCGGAGTGCTCGCCTTATTGTCCGTCTGGAATAAAAACAACCCGTAAGACATCGTGGGACTTTCCGGTAAAAACACCATCGGCGTATAATAATCGTTCCAGTATTCGATAAACAGCAAAATGAATACAGCAAATACCGTGCTTTTAATCAGAGGAAGCATTATTTCGATAAAAACTCTAAAATGTCCCGCGCCGTCGATCTGTGCCGCTTCGGCATACGTCCACGAAAGACCTTTGAACGTAGCGTAAAACACAAGGAAATACAGCCCCGGATATTTACATTTCATAATGCAGACGCCGATAAGATTGTTTCTGAAATTAAAGGCTTCCGCCATCTGCACTTCGGAGGCGAGCGAACCTATGATCGGCAGAAGCATCACCACCACGGCAACGCCGTACAATACGGATTTGCCTCTGAAATCGTATTTCGCAATGGCGTAAGCGGTGATGATCTGCGTAGCCATGCAAAACAGCGACATTAAAACGGCGTAAAACAACGAATTGAAGAACATCTGCATCAGATAAACTTCATTGCCGCCCAGCGTAAACACCTTAAATTCGTTCAGCACCTTCGCGTAATTATCGAAATGCCAGCCGAATTCTTTCGACGGCAAGCCGAACGGATTATTCCATTCGTAATCGGTAGCGTCTTTCAGCGAATTCACAAATCCAAAAAGCAACACATATATCATCGACAGACAATATATCGTCACTATCACATACAAAACGACCTGAAACGCATCCATTTTGCGGGACATCTTCGTTTTTTTCTCTGCCTTTTCCATAAATCAGTCCTCGCTCGGTCCGTATTTTTCAAGCAAATGCTTGGTGAGTAAGGTGACGGGTGCAACGATTGCCGTAAATAATATACCCGCCGCCGAAACAAAAGGATAATCCCCAGCATAAGGAATGGTGTTTTTTCCGCCGGCTACTTTCACAAAGAAATAGAAGCCGAGAGTAGAGAACGATTGCTGCGCGCCGCCTTCCCCGCCGTAGAACGAATAGAAATGCCCGTAATTCGTAAAAAACGCGGCAATCGCTACAATAATATAAGTGACGATCGTAGGGAAAATCGAAGGCAGCACCACATGCCAAAGTTCCTGTAACGATGACATGTTTTCAAGTTGACCGTATTCCATCACGTCTTTCGAGATGCTGCACATAGCGGAAAGATAGATAATCAATCCACCCGCGAAATTCATCCAGAGCCCGAAAATCAGTACGGAATAAAAACTGGACGAACTGTACCTGTCGAGTAGCAGCAAATCGGGATTATTGAATATAACGGGCAGCCCTTTTTGCATGAACGTACGGGCGCACATAACGAAAACAAGACTGGAGATAATATTTGGTAAAAACAAAATCACCTTATATACGTTAGCAAGAGGCGCTTTTTTAAACACCACGTACGCCACCATGATCTGCAACGGCATGCCGATAAACAAACCGCATAAAAACTGGATCGCGGAATTTTTAATCAGAAGCGACATCTCGCCACTGACGAAAAACGCGCGCAATACGTCGACAAACGTCTGCTGTGAAAAGAAGTATTTGCCGCTGTCGGCATCGTACCCCTGAAACGCCAGTTTCAATGTGTTGGCGGCAACGCCTACATAAAATATCAGAAACTGCGCAACAGGGAACAGCAGGAAGAAAAACAAAAATAAATTTTGCCCCAATTTTTTATTGTATATTTTCTTCTTTTTTTCGTTTTTCCTTTTCCCGAATAACTTCACTTTAACGTCGTATATCAGCCATTTCAAGCCTTTTAAAGACGAGGGTTTTTCTCTCATAATTTTTCTCACACAATGCTTCGGAATGTTCTTTCCGAAAAAACTTTACTTTACCGCGCCAGCTCTCGTCAAAATATCGGTAATCGTGGATTTCATATCCGCGAACGCGTCATCAACGGTTTTTTCCGGTTGTTTATAGAAATATGTAAACGGATCGAAAGCGGTGGCATTACCTACTTTCGCCACGAATCCGAAGCCGTTATTGCCTTCGTTGAATCCAATCTCGCCCGTATATAAACGTCTCTTCGTTGCAATGGGAAGATTCGGCGCAATTTTTGCACCTTCCTCGATAAACGTAAGAATGCTTTGCATATACGGCGTGCAGGTGGCTTTTTCTTCTGCAGTAATCGTATAGTTATACGGTCTGATACATCCCGTATTCGCGGTAAATTTCACAAGTTGCGATCTTTGCTGCACGAATTTGATGAATAATTTCGCCACTTTCGTCTGCACTTCGGCATTCTTATTTGAATTTTTCGCGCTGATACAAATATAACTGTCCGCATAAGTGGCGGGAAGCACACGTTCGGTATTCGTTTGATCCTCGATGCCGTCCACGCCTGTGAAGTTAGGAATCGGAAGGTATCTGAAATTCCGTTTACCGTAGCCGTTCACGTTCTGCGGCGTTTCGGCGTTGAAGACGTCGCGCGCTTCTTGTTCCCAATAACTGTTTTCTGCAAACATCGCGATTCTCGTACCGAAACGTTTGCTTTGTATGTATTCGCGTTGTGCGCCCGTATGGTTGTTTCCGCCGCCCGGCCGTGCTTTCGACGAATAATTCCCCGTATTTTTCGTGATATCGTAAAACGCTTTAATCGCCGCTTTTCTCCCTTCTTGATCGAGAAGCGTCGTAAAATTATTTTCGTTGATATCGCCGAGATTGCTGTCCGTTCCTTTGAACGAATAATTGAGCATGTAATTGTCATATCCCTCGTAGTTCGCCCAAATCACGTTGAATACACGCGAAATCTGATAGGTACTGGGCGATTCCGCCCAGGTGAAAGGAATATTGTTAATTCTCAATCTTTCAAGAAGCGTAAGGAAATCGTTCCAGGTATCGGGCAGACCGTCGTCGGAAGTTCCCGTTTTTCCGTCCGGCCCCGCAGAGCAATCGCCCGCTTTCACCGCCGCCGCATTCGCGCCGATCGAACCGTCTTCTTTGAAATACAAAGCCTCTTCGTCGAATAAATCGGCATCGTAAATAATTCCCGGAATCGAAAGCATAAACGGCACGGCATAATACTTGTCCTCTTTCTTGAATACGTCGGCATACCCTTCGAGCATCGTATCTTCAATAGACTGTGCAGCCTCTTTTTTCGTTTCCGACGCAAGATTTCCGTCTTCATCGAGATATTTTTCCGTCATCACGTCGGTGACATCGACAAAATATCCTTTTTCGGTAAACGCTTCGTAATCGCCCTGATCAAGAAAATACAACACTGGATCGAGATTTTTCATCGAGTTCAGAAGGTTCTGCGGATTGAATTCCGTATTTTTCTTCAGCGGACGCACTACCACGCCCGTTTTTCCTTCTTCAAAACTTTCGTTGGCGTAATACGCCTCAAAATCTTTTTTCATCTCGTCGAAATACGTCGTTCCGAGCCCGGCGTCGAAAACGCCTACGTCGAGATACGTTTTCGTAGGATCTTCGTCTTTGCCGTGATTGCCGCTGCACGCAGCTGTGCCGAACAACGTCGCCGTAGCCAGAAGCATAGCACCTATCGTTTTTGCTTTTTTCATCATTTTTATTTCACTCCTCCTGAATGTATCTTATTTTTTCTCAAAGCAAGCAAAACAGCCGCCGTTGCTACACGGCTGCGATTCTATTTTAATTTTAGCATCATCACCCTGTCCTTTCAAGCAGTAGTTTATCGTACTTCGCTATTTTTTTATTATCATTTTTAGGTAACCCGCCCCGTTCGCCGGAGGTTTTATTCCGCATGTTTTTAATTTTATCCGCAATAACCGCCCCGAAAGTTGACAAGCGCGCTGATTCCTGCTAAAATACAAATATGAAAGATTCGATTGTGAAAAAAACAATTTCAAAATTATCGCCTGGCGAAATCACCACTTTTTTGTGGGACGACAACAGCGTTCTTCATAAACACAGCGACTGGGAATTCACTTCCACCGCCGACGGCACGGGAACGAATATCGTCAATGACGTGCCTTATCCTCTAATGCCAGGAGATTTCGTTCTTCTCGGGCCTCAACATATCCATCAATATGTTTCGGATATGGCTGTGATACAGCGCAGAGACATCTGTATCGCCACGGAAAAAATGCAACAACTGTGCGCCGTTCTATCCGAAGGATTGTATGATAAACTCAGCAGATCGGAAAAACCGATCGTCATCAATTTAAGCATAGAAAATTTCAGCGGAATACACAAAAGATTAAACAAACTTAACGGACTAAATCAGGAAGACGCCACGGTAAGCGCCATACTTACTTCTATCGTGATTTATCTTCTTGGCATTTATCTCGAACACAAATCCGAGAAAAATCTTCCCCCGAGCATCTCGTCTTTTTTGCAGCAGATTTCAAGCCCCGACGTATTTTCCATGAGAATCAACGACATTATTGCGCTCAGTTCTTATTCTCATTCTCACTTTATCAAAATTTTCAAAAAATACGTGGGAAAAACCATCATCGAATACGTCACCGATTTGAGAATCGCCTATGCGGCGACTCTTCTTTCCGCCACGGAGCTCAGTGTGATAACGATCGCCTCGAAAGTAGGCTACGACAATCAATCGTTTTTCGCTCAGAAATTCAAGAATAAATACAACGTTTCGCCCATCGAATACCGAAATTCTGTTCATCATCACGAGTAAACAGAACATTTGCTTATTGGGCGCGGAATACGGCGATCGTATCGTTTCCCGTTCTGATCATTGAAATTATTTTTTTACCCGTATAATCTATTTCGTATTCAATGCCGTCGTCCGCCTTTACTTCAAGGCAGACGGAGGCGTTTTCATATTTCCAATATACGGAAATCTTGCCGCTTTTTAATTGCGTTTCGCCTTTTGCAAAAGAAAGAAGCTCGCAAAAAGACGGATTGATAATCACCTTTTCCGTTTCGGGAGATAATTTTATTCCTAAAACGTACGAATACAGCCATTCCACACATGAACCGAGGCTGTAATGATTGAACGAATTCATTTCTGGATCTTCAAATCCGTTCTCCCGCGTATAGCCGTTCCAACGTTCCCATACGGTGGTCGCCCCATTTTTCAGCATATATCCCCAGGAGGGATATTCCGTACGCATTATAAGAGAATAAGCAAGTTTTGTCTCCCCTATATCGCAGAGAGCGGGCAAAAGAAACCTGCTGCCGATAAACCCTGTGGTCAGCCCTCCACCGTTTTCACGGATTTTTTCGGGTAGCCGCGCAGCCGTTTCTTCCTTGCTTAAATACCCTGCAATGTAAGCGAATGCGTACATTGTCTGAGTATCGCTTCGGATTCTGCCGTCATGATAGAAATTTTCGCGGAATGCCTTCTTACATTTTCCGAAAAGCTCGCGATACGCAATGCTTTTATCATGCAATCCGAGAATTTCGCACATCTTCGCCGTCAACGCCACGGAATAGCCGAAAAAACATTGATTTATCACATCCGGATCCGAATCGCCGCGCACCGACAGCCAATCCCCGAAATTATTTGTAATTTTCGTTAAATAATTCTCGCTTTTCGCAAGATAATAAGCAATCCATTTTTCCGCTACGGGGAAATTATCCACGATCACAGATTTATCACGATAATGCAAATAATGAAAATACGGTATCACCGTAATGCAATCCCCCCACCCAGGCACACCCGCGGTGTTATCCGCAAGAGGCATATAAAACGGTACTATCGACGGAATTTTTCCGTCCGGAAGAGCGTCTTCGCGTACAAGTTTCAGATAATTTTTAAAAAATAGATTGCAATCCGCATTGAACATAGCGGAATTGCAGAATACTTCCGCGTCCCCCGTCCATCCAAGCCGCTCATCGCGTTGCGGACAATCCGTCGGAATGGAAATAAAATTGCTTTTTTGCCCGCGCAGCGCCATACGCCATACGCCGTTTGTCACCTCGTCGGAACACTCGAATTTTCCGTAATAATTTATATTCTGAGAAAACACTGCGCCCTCGATAGATAAAATTTCCGTTTCCTGGGTCTTCCGCAATTCGGCATATTTGAATCCGTGATACGTGAATTCTGGCTCGAATACGTCTTCTTCGCCCGAAAGAATAAATTCATCGGTGCATTTCGCCCGCCGTAAATTGGCGGTGTAAACATTGCCGTTTTCATCGAGAGTTTCGCCGTATTTCACAACAATCCGGCTTCCCTTTCTGCCTTTTGCGATCACCTTGACACCGCCCGCGAAATTATAGCCGAAATCGTAGCGCAGCGTCGTTTCGTCACCATAAACGAGCTGCGGCTTTATCCGTTCCGTCACACATACTGGTTCGCGCTCATAATTCTGTAACGGCACACTGAACTCCGCTTTCACTGCGTTTCCCGATTGTTTCATGGCTTTCCGACGACCGGCATCGATGATTTCTCCGTCGAAAAAATCCGCGGATACCACATCGGATACAACGGTTTTCCAACTTTCGTCCGATTCGATTTTCTCCGTATCGCCGTTTTCGTAAACAAGAAAAATCGACGCCAAAAGTCTTTTTTCATTTCCGAACACATTTGTTTTATTTCCGTACCCGAGTTTACCTGAATACCACCCGTTTGCTACGGTCACCGCGATTTCATTCTCGCTTCCGTCCGTTAGGTATTCCGTAATGTCGTAAGTGCATACATCTATGTGTTTACGGTAATTACTCCATCCTGGCATAAACCGATCCGAAAGAGTTTTTCCGTTTACTTTAACGCCGAAAATTCCCGTTGCCGTAATTTTCAACTCACAACGGATTAAACGTTTTTTCACCGTAAAAGTTTTTACGAATATGGGTAATCCTTCGTTTCTGAATTCATCTTTGCACTTTATCCACATATCGTCCTTTCTGTAATTTTTCGCGCCGCACGTTTAAGATTTATTGTTTTTATTATACAATACTTGTTTACGCCAAATAAAGCACTTTTTTATTTTTTTATAGCATTTTTTGCTCACTTTCAAAATTCGGAACAATGTTTATTCAGCGTAAAAGGCCAACTATTGAAAATCAAACAAAATAATTGTTAATTCAAATTTTTTGGGAGGATAACACGAAAGTAAGACGTAAAAAAAAAGCCGTTCGTATGTTAGTGAGCATACCGCCGAATGAAAAAGTATCGTCGTTTGTAGCGTATCTAAAAGGGAAAAGTACGATGATGATATTCGAGCGGTATGCTCACATGAAATATAAATTAGGGAACAAACATTTCTGGAATAGAGGATATTTCGTAAGCACGGTAGGAGGTAATAAGCAAGCCGTGCAAAAGTATATTCAAAACCAAGAAAAAGAAGATTTGATTTCAATCCAAATCAGCAAGGTAGAATATTACGACCCATTTGAGAAATGGTTGAAATCAAATGGCGTAAAGAAGAATAAACCGAAGAAGTAGGAAAAGGCTTGCTTATGTACGGTAGGCGGTCTTATATGGTGCTTGAGCACCCGCCGATATCCATGCCCTTTAGAGCAAAAAATAAAGCCCCCACTTTTAGTGGGGTATATTTACTCAAAAAAATCAGAGGCCTAATACCTCTGGTTTTTTTGTTCCTAAATGTCAACGAAGTGTCATAAAAGTGTCAAAAAGTGCCAAACACGGCAATTTAGCTTAAATTCTATTGTTTTTTATTGATTTTCCTTCATTTTTGACCTTCCACTTTTTAGCTTATGAAGTCTCTTAAGCACTTTCCGCCCTTCCTTTTACAAAAAAATCTTGATTTTTTCTATAAAAGATTTAAAGAAAATTTTACGCTTCGGTATAACTTTTATAAAGGATATAACTCTTCTATATCGAAATCCAAACCGTTTTTTGTCGCTTCCGACCATATCTTTTGCACACACTCCGCACAGCATATGCAGTCTTTTCTCCATAGGCAAATTGGTTTTCGTCATTTGACTTTATCTCTTCCACTTCTTCCAATCGCCCGATAAGCCACGCTATCAGATAACGCAAGCTTTCTCGTTCGTTCTTTTGACCTTCCTTCATTTGAATAATCTTGCTCCTTCCCTATTTTTTCTTCCATAATTTCCTCATATTTTACATATCCCCTATAAATACAACAGTCAAATATTTTATTTATAAATTTTTCTTTCCTATCATAGTATGCGTTTCTCGAAATCGGTTTGTCGTTCATAATACTTTTATCGCTGCTTCCCTGATTCCACCTCTTTATCATGCTTATCATACATTCGGTGTTTTCATATGCTTGAATTTCTTCTATGATTTCAAAAATCGCTTTCACTTCACAAGTAATCGGTATTTCAAATTTTCTTCCCCCAACATAAAATACCGCGGCCTCTTTTCTTTCCCGCATCGCTTTTTTTATCTGTCTGTATCTTTTTACCACTTCTTCTATATAGCCTCTTGTCACTTGTATTTCCCCTTACAGTAACATTCAACTACATTATACCTTTTTTCTTTTCTTGATTTTTCCCTACTTTTTACGTTTTTTTCTTAATAAGTATTTTTGTTTGTTCCCTCGTAAAGGAACAAACACGTCCATGGACGTGTTTCAACTTTTACTTCTTTATTTTAGAATTTCTGCAAAAAAATATCAATATTTTTTATAATGTATTCGATGATTCTTTTATTACATTTATAAAAAAATTATAGCAATAATTTTGTTAGCTGGTATTTATCCTCCGTAGCGATATTATTTTTCGCGAAAAATCGATCGAAAATAAAGCGAGCTTTTTCTTGTAAGCATAACTTTTCCGTTCTCTCATCTCGATACCGTTGTAAACGATACATTTTTTTTGCAAGCTCGGATTAAGATAAATTCCATTTTTCCCGAACATATAAAACTTTATCTTTGAACCCCATAGAGCCCCTCGACCTTTGAAAATAAGGTATCGTCAAAAGATATTCGTCTTTCGCCTTGGCGGTTTGTCCGAAAACGGCTTTGCCGTCAAAGACGGAAAATATTACTTAAACTTTTTATAAGTTAAGATTACCTCGTAATATTTTCCGCTTTTTCTTTGACGGGTTTATTTTATTTTCAAAAAGCTTGTATCTCTCAAAGCCTTTTTCGGACTTTTTGTTGTTCGTCGAAAGACGAATATACAAAAAAAACGAGCGTTTCGGCAATAAATTTTTCAAACAGGAAAAATCTCTGCCTGTTTGATGTTTATACTACGCTCAAAACCAAGGAGGTCAAATCTATGTTAAGAGGTACAAGCTACTACCGCAGGTATTCCTGCGACAGGCAAAACGAACAATTCCGCGGCTTTGACGATTACGCCAAACAAAACGGAATTACTATCGCTATTACTTATATCGACAAAGCGATAACGATTACAAATAACGAGGAGGCTTGTTTATGAACGAAATTTTTAAGGATTATCCCGACATCGTAAGCGTAGAACAACTTATGCAGATGCTGCAAATCGGACAAGTGCTTGCGTATAAGCTCGTAAAGAGCGGCGCAATCAAATCCCGCAAGGTAGGACGCGAATACAAGATACCCAAAATCAACGTAATTGATTACTTGAACAAGGAGGCTGTATGAATGGTTCGTTGCAAGTAAAAAAAGGTTTTCTTTACGGCGTTATTACCTATACCGACGAAGCGGGAAAATCCAAACATAAATGGATTAGCACCGGCTTAAAAGAACGCGGCAACCGCAAAGCGGCAAAAGAAATTTTAGATAAAGCAATTGCCGATTTTGAAGAAGAACAAGAAGCCGCCCGTAACAAGCTACGGCAACGTTCACAACCAAAAGAAGCCGATAAATCCGACGTTACAATGTTGTTTTCCGACTATTGCGCCAAATACGTCGAAAGCATTAAAGACACATTATCGGCGCAAGTGTACGACGAATACAGCGGCTATTACATACGACAATTCAAACAATTTTTCGACAAACGAAAATTGCGGCTTATCGATATTACCGAAAACGAAATACGCGAATATTACGACCACTTACGGGCGCGCGGCGTAAAAGAAATTACCATAAAACACCATAATAACGTTCTTCGTCCTGCTCTGCGTAAAGCCTATCAGACGAAACTCATTCCGGACAACCCGTTTGACTTTCTCGAACCTATTAAAAAGGAAAAATCGCCTATGTCTTTCTATGATAAAAACGAAATGAAAAAACTGTTTGAAGCAATACAAGGGAATAAACTTGAAATTCCCTTTATGCTTGCGGCGTATTACGGATTCCGCCGCAGCGAAGTTTTGGGTTTGCGGTGGAGCGCCGTTGACTTCAACCATAAACTTATAAGCGTAAATCACAAAATGATTGTCGTGGGTAAAGAAGTAATTTTAACGGACGAACTCAAAACAAAAACGAGCAATCGGACGCTGCCGCTTATTCCTGCAATAGAAGAAGTTTTATTGCGGCACAGAAAACAGATAGAAAAGAATAAAGCGTTCTACGGCAACACTTACGATCAACGCTATATTGAATATGTATGCGTTGAAGAAAACGGTAAAATCGTTTATCCCGATCACATGACGAAAGAATTTGCGTATTTGCTGAAAAAAAACGGATTACGGCATATTCGTTTGCACGATTTACGCCATAGTTGTGCGAGTAATATGCTTGCAAGCGGCATACAAATGAAAGAAATACAGGAATGGCTGGGACACGCGAATTTCAGTACGACAGCCGACGTATATTCGCACCTCGATTTCAGCGCAAAGATTAAAGCGGCAAGGACAATCTCATCCGTGTACAACAACGATTATAAAACCGTTCAAACACCCGTAACATCTGTTGCGGAGCAAAATTCCACGAATATATTGGCAGAAGTCATAAAGGAAATGCGATCTCTTGGAATAGAGCGCTTGGAAGATTACCTTTCCTATAAAAAACGGGAACGTTAAAAAACCGCCTGTCCAAAAATAACGAATAGCCCCGATTTTTCGGGGCTATTTTCTATCCGCTGCGATTGATAAAAGTATGTTTTCAATAGGCGTTAAATATTAAAATCGTTAACGGTTCTGCACGGGTTTTAGAACTTTTGTTAGAACAAATGTTAGAACAGAGCCATTTTTTCTATTTTCAAGGAATTTTTAAGAGAGAGTTTTCCGAGTAATCTGTTCTAACAAAAAATTCAATATTTTGTTAGAACAACTTTTCGAATAATCTTCTTCTCCTAAAAACGGCATAAAAATATAGAAAAAACGGTCAAAATCGACCGATTTTGACCGTTTTTGGTGCAACCAAAGGGACTCGAACCCCTAGCCTTCGGTTCCGTAGACCGACGCTCTATCCAATTGAGCTATGGATGCTTATTAAATTTTTACGGATTTTAACCTTCGGTTCCGTAGACCAACGCTCTATCCAGTTGAGCTAAAGGTGCATATAAAAAATTATCTTCGTTAAATTGCTATCATAGTATAGTATTTTTTGAAAGATTTGTCAACTGTTTTTCGCTGTTTTTTTCAAGTTTCTGTGCGTTAAATTTCAAAGAAAATTTTTCAGAGCTTTACCGCACGGACGTGCGCCAAAGGACGATAGACATGCACACGATTATCCCTGACATCTATCCTTAACCGCCTCCCGTCCTTCGCGGGAAGTGACAGCGTGCAATCGATTCCGATTCCCTCTTTCGCCGCGGCACCGCCTTTCATAATATCGTATCCCGTCAGGGCATAGACGAGCCAACGCGCCGCATAAGAAGCAAAACCGTGATCACAGCTTGCAGAAATATTGTTATTTTCCCAAAGCGTACCCGTCCGCTGCGCCATTTTCCCGAAAATATCGAAACATTCCTTCAAGACCTTTTCACGCTCTCCTTCCCGCATGAGCAAATCCAACCGCATATACAGTCCGTACATAACATTGGGCTTCTCCATTTCGGGCAGAAATCCTTCTTCTCTGGAAGGTCCCAGGCGCTTCATCAGTTCTTCAAATAATTCGGGATATTCTTCCTTCGTCGCGCATTTGAACCAAAAGGCGTAATATTGGCACACTTCCGTCAAATATCCCGTCCGCACGAGTGCACCCGTCTCATCCCGTACGAGGTTATCCACAAAAAATTCCCCGTCATAAGCCAGACGTTTCACGGCCTCGCGGATTCTTTCCGCCTTTCGCTTCCATTCCACGTTTGCGTAAACTTTCCCCGCGGCTTCGAGACAAGCGGCATAACAGATATTGGAAGGGATATTGACGCCGCATACATGAGAAGGGGAATTTGCCTCGCTCCATTCCACAAAAATCCAGCTTTCGAGGTTTTCCAAAAGTCCCTCCTCATTTTCCTTCTTTTCAAAGTATCCGAGTATTCCCCTGACATTTTCTTCGGAGTCTGCCACGATTCCTTCACAGCCGTATTGTTCCGCATATTTTTCAATCTCCAGAATATACCACATCGTCCAGTTGGGAATAAAAGTTCCGTCCACGTTGTCCGAAGGATAGCACATGGGAATCATGCCCTCCGGCAGTCCTTTTTTGGAGGCATGGACGTAATTTTCGAGAAAGGCCCTCTCCGCGGCGTTATCCCCCGTGAAAAAACGCTCCGCAACGGAGGAGAACCAGCTGTCCGAAAGCCAGCCCGCCCGTTCGCGAGAAGGACAATCGGTCAAAAGATCGACGGCGTTCTGCGCCAAAGTCGCCCGAGCGGCTTCCATAATCGCGTTTACCTGCCCGTCATCGGAAGAAAAACGCAGCTTTCCGCAGTCGGGATTTTCATAGTCCCTTTGAGAAATTTCCACTTCCAAGCCGTCGGTATATACGACGCAGGCATAACGCACCGTGTACGGCTCAAAGGAAGCGACGCGGAAAACGCCGGCGTTTTCCACCGTCCATTTATGGACACCGGAACAGCCGTTTCGCTTAAAATCGACATAGTTTTTCCCCTTTCCCGCTTCTTCCCATAAGAGCTCGTCAAACACGACATAAATGACGCCCGGACGCTTTGCGCGGATTTTCAGTTCCGTAAATCCCGTAATTGCCCGCCCGAAATCCCACGTCGTATATTTCAGGCCGCTTTTTTCGGATTCGTTCGGAAGATAGACGAACTTCGACACTTCGTCCGTCGCGGACTCCTCCCATTCCTCTATTTTGAATCCCTGCAAAATCGTCCCCACAAGCGTATGCGCACGGTCTCTCCATACGGGAGCATTTTCGTCCGTTTCCACTCGTCCCGACTCTATTTGCTTTAAGGGGAAATGCAGGGCAAGACGCGCGTTTTGCACATGGGAAACGAGCAACTGCGGAATTTTTACCGTTTCCGTCTCCAACGGCTCAAAGCATGCCTCTCCCCGATAAAACCGCGTCCTGTCCGTTTTCAGGCGATAGACCTCCGCAAAAGCCCGCTGAAAGCTGTACCGCTGAACCTTCTGTACTCTGTCGGTCAGACGACAACAGGAAAAATCCTCCGTATGGTATTCTTTGCCGTCGCTGCAAGCCAAATCGCACGCAAAAAAGGGCTCTTGCTTGATCCAGCAATAGGATTCCACATTGCTGCTTTCCACTTCCACGACGATTACTTTTCCCGTAAAAGGAATTTCCGCGACGCGAGCAAATCCGTGTGACGCGCGCTGCGGCCCGAAAGCGAGCATTTTTCCGTCCGCATATACCTTATAGCAGGTCGAAGCCGCTATTTTCATCAGTCCTTGTTTTCTTTCCCCCATATCGAGGAGAAAGCCGAGCGTTACGTTCATTTCTTCCGATAATCCCTTGCCCCATATCGCGTTCATCTTACATTTCTCCGTTATCTTTCAAAGTATCTTTTTCCAAAAGGAAAACGACCTCTATTATTATAACATATTTTTTCTGTTTGTAAAGGAAATTTTGAATTTTTCAATCGGAAAAATTTATTCTTTAATCCAAGCGATTTTTTTTGCCAAAATGGTAGAAGATATTCCGTCCGTATGAGCGAGATAGACAATTTCCACTCCGTGAGGAGCAAGCTGACCTTCGTAACGTTTCCATTCGGG
>OKWJ01001592.1_pt1 | contig 15143 bp, 19 predicted proteins | sample 1607121 | NCBI WGS metagenome assembly OKWJ01 (sample SAMN04414080, study PRJEB24778) | human gut metagenome | material: faecal | host: Homo sapiens | reverse complement strand
CAATATGGAGCATCCAGAAGGCTATAAAGGCCGGTCAATGTCAGTTTCCGATGTGGTCGAGATCTTCGATCCGGAGAAAGGATATGCGTTTTACTTTTGTGACACGTTTGGATTTCGGCCTGTAGCATTTGACAGGGCGAAAGTAAAACAGAGAAGCACCGCACAGGAAGGACAGCTGGATGAAAGCGGAATGATGGCAGAAAGGATAAAAGAGCATGAATAAAGTAAGAAGAAAAGAGTTGGGAAAGGCATTTGACCTGGTTGACCAGGCGAAAAATGTTTTGGAGGCTGTAAAGGCAGAAGAACAGGAGGCCTATGAGAACCTTCCGGATAGTTTCCGTTTCGGGGAACGAGGAGAGGAAATGCAAGGATACATTGAGATGCGGATGAGGCTTTTAACTATCTGGATGATGCCAATTCTGTCATTGAGCAGATATAGTCAATCAAAAGAAAGGATACGAGAATGAAAAAAATAATATTGCACTATAAAGGACGCGATAGCTGGAGCAGACCAGTTTATGAGGCGAATGGATGCCTGTATGTGGATGTCAATCCGCGAAAGGACTGGAAACCAAATATCTGTACCAAATATAACAATGAACTTGACGGAGAACCCGACGAACCGATTCCGGAGGATACCCAGATTGTATTTGTGCCGGGCCGGGATACCTGGAATTAAGAAAGGCGAACACGATGAAAGAGTTCTTGATAAAGATGGTTCCTGTAATACCATCGGATCAATTTCCGTTCCGGTGCAAAAAGTGCGGTGCCTGCTGTCGCCATGTAAAGGAGAGCGTTCCTATGGAAAGCCTGGATGCGTTCCGCCTCGCCCGTTTTTTGCGGGACAGAGGAGAAAATATTCACAGTATGGATGAGGTGTTGGAGTTATATACCGATCCAGTGCTTTTACACGAATCCGGTTATATGATTTTCATGCTGAAGACTGTGGGGCCGGAAGACGCCTGCATCTTTTTAAAGGATGGAAGGTGTACGATTCATAAGGTAAATCCAAGAGCGTGCCGTACTTATCCGCTGTCTATTGGTCCGGATGGACGTGGTGGACACGAACAGTATTTATGCGTGGAGCAGCCCTATCATTTTGATGGACCATTAAGATCTGTGAAAAAATGGGTTCGGCAACATTGCTCTCAGGAGGATTTTGAATTCTGGGAAACAGATGTCGGTTCGGCCAGGGAGATTGCTATGCTGTTGGAGAAAATCCCACAGAATAAAATGAAACAGGCGCTTATGCTATTTCTGCGCTATAAGTATTCAGATTTTGATCTGGACCAGCCGTTTATCCAGCAGTTCAAAAGCAACAATGAAAGGCTACTGCATGCACTGAGAAATTTGGCAGAGGCATGAGAGCCTGCGATAGAATTTGTATCAAGTCAGTATGACACAACAAGAGGCGTCGGGATTCGGCGCCTCAATCTATTATGGAGGTAAAGTATATGGACACAAGATTAAAGGAAATCGTAGACAATTTTGATAAGATGAAAATCAATTTGGACGGTACATTCCGGTTCCATTGTACGATGTGCGGAAAATGCTGTATTCACAGGGAGGATATTCTTCTGACACCCAAAGATATTTACCGTATGTCAAAGGAATTGGCAATCACACCGAAGGAACTGTTTGAACAGTATTGCGAAACCTACATCGGCAGTGATTCGAGAATGCCGATTGTCAGGCTGCTGCCTCGCGGATCGGTCAGGAGATGCCCGCTATTGAAAGACCGGAAATGTAGGGTGCATCGATCAAAGCCTGCCGTTTGCGCTATGTTCCCGATTGGGCGCTGCCTGCGTTTAGATCCTGAGAAGGAAACTCCGGTGGCGCTGACAACAGGCCGGATCGAGTATATTTTTACGAATCCTGGCTGTGGCGATGACTCGGAGACCCATACGGTACGGGAATGGCTGCATGACTTCAATATCTCGGAAGAGGATGAATTCTTCCTGAAATGGCAGCAAGCTATTTTGAAGTTCGGCAACTTTTTCCGCAAGGCTGAAAAAGAAACCAGTGATCATGTCATGAATCTTGTATGGTCAGCCACTTTTGTGGGCCTCTACCTTCACTATGACATGGAGCAGGAATTTATGCCTCAGTTTGAGGAAAATGTACAGGAGCTTATCGCATTGCTTCAGATGGATTTATCAGACAGAGGAGAGAAATCGAATGAATAAGGACAATGAACGCAACCAGAATCAGATCATCCGGAAAGATGCCCGCAGCTGCTTTGTAGAAAGCCTGAACGATGCGTTTGGGATTGGAAGAATCCATTTGGCCTTTGCCACCTATGATTTGTCAAGGCCAGCTGGCCAGCGGCAAACAAATAATATCCACATCTATATTGCGGCAGATGAGTTTCTGGAACTTTGCCGGAAACTCACCTGCGGAGAGCTGCGGTACCTTCAACAAAATAAGGCGAAAAGCAATGACGGCACTCCACTGTATCAGTGCCTCGGTGGAACTTCCGCCGAGAAACTGGCAAAGTACGGACGGTCCAGAAAAGACGGAAAGAGCTTGTCACGGACTGCGAAACTGATTTGTGGAAGCAGATCGGACTTTTTGTTTGTGGCGGACAGTGGCCCCGGAGAGAAAGATGCCAAGGGACTCATTGTTCCGAAATTCGGGAATAAGCCGGAAAATCATGTGGCAGTCAGCTTATCATGGGATTCTCTGAGTGAGCTGCTGCTGTTCACAAAAGCGCATTACGAGGCATGGCTGTCGGCATGGTATATAAGAAATAACACAGCGGGAAGAACCACACAGTCAAATTTGGGGCAGTCAGAACCACAACCACAGGACGAGAATGATGAGCCGCAGTACACTGCAGACCCATTATTCTAAAGTATAGGAAAACGGCGCAATTTAGAGACAGATTGCGCCGTTTTTTTCAGTTTTAGAAATGATCCGGAGGATCATATGTCTTGATGTAGAGCGTCTGTTTGTGGATTACTTATTTGGCAATCCAGTCAAGAAACATATCAATTTTATCCAAATCTGTTTCGTCCAGTTCCCGTAGACGCTCACACAATCTACTGTATTGTGTATCTGCAGCTTCCAGCGGAGCAAAGAATTCAGATGGAGTCATATTAAAATAGGCAATAATATTGAACAATTCCTTGAGGGATGGCAAGGCCGCTCCGCTGCTGATGCCGCGAATGTATGAGCCGCTTTTGCCCAAATCCAAACTCATCCGGTGTTCTGATATATTTTTCTTAATACGCAGTTCAGTGATGCGCGAGCGAATAAATTCTTCCTGTTGTGTGTCGGCCATTCCTGTCCCTCCCTTCTATAACTATTGTATTATGAATCAAAAGACAATGTTGGTAGTGAGAAAATGAATTATATCTTTATATTGCCCTGAATTGGTGGTATAATCGTCAATATGTAAGTGAGTCTGGTGATTTCACTATGAAGTATATCCACTGAAGATGAATTTAGTACCGGGGGAAGAATTTGAGAAAGAAAGGGTTTTGTAAATGATAAAAAAGAAGTTGCTTGGGATAGCCGGTGCGATTACGATTTGTGCTGTGATTCTTTTTTGGGCTGTAAATGGGAAACAGGTCCAGGCAGATCCCAGAGAGAAAATGATAGAGCGACTTGAGAATGCTCTGGGTGATGAATATAAAAAGCAGTCCATGACAGAGCTTGCGGCAACCCTGCAGTATGGAGATGACGAAAGGAACACGATTAACTACTATATTTTAAAGACCACTTATTATGAAGCAGATCCTGCAAATGTTACAGGACTCAACACCTGTGCAATCGGTCTGATTGTTGATACCCAAACAGCAGAAAGGCAGCTTGAAATGAAAATCCAGGATTGGGACGCTGCGCTCTATAGAACAGATACGCTCTCTTATCTGTGCTGGACGTATTCGCCGGAAGTGAGCTATATTCTGGAGTATAATGCGGATGTGATTCCGGATGAGGAAATCATAAAAATGGCTGAGAGTGCAAAGCTGGCCCATGAGGAATAAAAGGAGTGGAAGCATACAGAGCGCATAAGGGACGGGACATGACAAAAAAATGGCACAAAAATGGCATAAGTAATGCCGATGACATGGTAATGGAAATCTGCTATACTCTTAATGTCTACGAGTGGGTCTTTGGATGGAACCACTTTTATTATTTCAGAAGTGAAGGAGCGTGCAAAAATGAAATATTGTCCATACTGTGGTGCTGTCCTTTTGGACGGCACTGTTTCTTTTTGTTCGGAATGTGGAAAGGCCCTCCCAAGTGAACCGGCGGGGCCGAAGGAGCAGGGACGGACATCAGCCATAGAAACATCAGAAATAACCGTACAGCCGGATGAAGAACCGGTGGATACAGAAGACGGGAAAGAAAGAGAGGTGCCGGTGGAAAAAGCAGTACGGCACAAAGCGTCGGCATCCAGACAAAAGAAACAAAAGAAGATACCTCCCAAAGGACGGCTTAAGAAGAAAGCAGGAAAACAGAAGCGCAGGTCGGAGCAGGTAAAGCAGCCGGAGCAAGAGCGTCAGGAGGAAGGATATGATGGCTATTATAACGATATACTGCCTGTGGATGAGGGACGTCTGAAAGAGGGCATGGATCAGAACCTGATTAAAAAGATCATTCTTTTGTCAGTCAGTGCGTTGTTGGTCGTAGGTGCCTGTGTTGCAATAATGTATCTTCTTTAATGGAGATCTATGAGTTGTAAATTATGGTCCCGGATCGTGTAATGTTAGTAAAGTACACGAGGTGATACATATGATTTATTTATCGAAAGGCATTGCGAAAGCGGATTCAACAGAGGAAAGGGTAGGCGTTATCCGGGGCGGACAATCGTTTTTACTGATGGGTGTGGAAGCGGCCCTGTGGCTAAACGGCCGATTTTCCTTTTCCATGACGCATTCTACTGCGGAGGAACGGTCCCTGCGGCATTTGATCCGTATGGGGCTGGCAGAGGCAGAAGAGAAGGACGACAGCGCTTCGAAATACTGGGTTTTGTCCCGTTGCGTCTGCTGTCCGGCAAAGACGAAAAGGGTAAAGATTCCTTTAAGCGGAAAAGAAAAGCAGGTATTCGTATGGCTGCAGAAAGCTGGACTTCGATTGTCAACGGCGGAATTGGTCTATTTACAGGAGCATCAGATTCAGCCGGAAGAAAAACTGTTATATGAGGAAAATCGCCAGTCTCTGGTAGAAGCAATTTATACGCAGGATACGATTGCAGATAATATATTGGAAAACCAGATGGAGTCGGCGTCTTGCAAAAACGAGGTTGTGGGGATATTGCTGCAGCTTTTGAAGAAAAAGAGAATATTGATATTGTGAGGTGATACGGATTTGAGAGAGCGATTGAAACAGTTGCCGGAAGCTTTACAGAGACAGGTGCTGGTACGTCTAGGAACGGGAACAGCGTTTTTGATTTTATTCTTTGCCATATGCCTGTGTTTTAAGGATTTGTATCTGTCTCTTCCCTGTTTGCTGTTTGCAGGCTTTTTCATTGTCAGTGGTGTCTGGCTATTTTATAATGGCATAACAGGGAGATATGTTCGTATACAAGGTGTATGCAGCCAGATTGAAACTATTGGTATTCGAAAACGAATCCGATCTATTTATATCGTAATGGAGCAGTATATGATAAAGATACCGGTACGGCAAAGAATGAAACAGTTGACGGTCGGAGATACTATCGTTATCTATGTATCGGAAAAAGAACCAGTCTATGAGCAGCAGGATGGATATATGATATGCAGTTACTTTGCGCTGGAGAGGAAAAAGGAGAGTAAGCAGCATGCAGTCGGATAAAGAAAAACTATATATGTGTTTGAAAGAACTTCAGGAACTAATTGACAGCAATGAAAATGAAGATGGGACTTACCGTTTTGACGTCCTGCGGGTACAGGTTGCATTGGAGTTTGCAAAGGCTGAGATAGAAAAAAGCGTGGAAAAATATGCCGACAAGTAAGTTTTTGGACGGATTGACTATTGAGGCGTGACATGCTATAATACCTATATCAGTTTCATGGTTTTCAAAGGAAAATTCATAGTTTCAGAGTTTACAAAGTGTCAGTTAGCACAAAGGTGCTGCTTGGCACTTTTTTTGTTGCCCAAAATGTGATGGGAAGCTCCGCTGGAGATTTCTTTTCGTTTTCCCTGGTTTCTTCCTGCGTTAGCGGGTTTGAAATAAATACATTTTTATTGCAGGCAGACCCTGCAGAAAGGAGAATCTTATGATCAAATTAATTTTAACCAATGTCGTTATCTCGAATGGGTATAATGGCGTACCGGCCCTCAGATATTCTGAGAATGGTAATTCAGTGAGGTTCCGTGTCGGAAGTAAGGTATATGATACCCGTGCCGAGAATAATACCCGCTGGATCAACTTGTCTGTGAAGGCATTCGATCATGCCTGCGAGCGAATCAAGAGTATGAAGCTCAAGGAAGGTTCGTTTGTCAATCTGTTTGGCAGAATGGATCAGGAAATCTGGACAGATAAGGAGACGAATGAACAAAAAAGCCAGATGGTTTTGATCTTGGAGGATGCTGAATATGCCGCCGGTGGCGGTGGAAAGAAGGAAAATCAGACATTCGGCCAGTCTCAGAATGGCGGCACAAATGCATCTGCAGCGCCAGCACCTGCAGCATCTACATCTGCGGCGTCGGCACCCGCGGCATCTACAGCACCTGCGGCCGAGTCTGGGAATTTTACCGGGTATGAGCCGTTTGGCGGTGGATCGCTGTTCGATGAAAATTGATGGGTACAAAAAATCCAGCGTATAGAAAGCGCACATGAGTTACGTCCGTTCGTAATCTCGTGTGCGCTTTTTTTCGTCTATGGGAGGTGATCAAATGACAAACGAAGCATTTCAGCTTCTTACAGAAGCAGAAAGACAAGCGAAATTCAAGGCAGTCCTAAACAGCAAGACGGAAGGCTGTTTAACCGGTGAGGAACTGAATGATATTCTGCTCATTATCTCACCCAGACAGCAATACAGCGTCAAGGTTTATCGGGATGTGCAGGAATTTCACAGGAAACTGGCGATTTTTGATGATAGCCTGAGCCAGACGATCTTCGGTCAGGTTATGGAGGAAAACAGGCAGATATCTGGGAGCTTATTGGGTGATAAGCAGGCGGCGGCTGTCCTGGTAACAAAAATGGCAGTTGATGGCATTGTCCATCAGATCCACATATTTATTCCACCGGAACGATTGCAGAAAGGATATCAGAGATGATGAATAATAAGGATTGGAAACGACATTTTGCATACGAGGCACTGGTAATACTGGGGCTGCTGTTACTGGTAATGTTTATTTGCCGCCTGTGGCCGATACTATTGCTGGTAATCCTCGGTATTTTTATAGCAGCAATCCGACTGTTATTTCTTTCCTCCCGGCGTGTGGAGACAGTGGAGCCTCTGCCGATACAGCAGGAACCTGTCCGGGAACCTACGGAAAAAGATGTCCGGGCACTGGCATACACTGTCATACTCAGACGAATTACTGAGTTGGTGGTAGAGGAGTATCCAGAGGCACGATGGGTTTGGGAGAATCCTAATGCAAAGCAGGAGATCGAGAATAATGGCGATGTCTATATTCTGCTCAATCGTGCAGGGGGATACCGACGTGCAAAGATCATCCTGCAGAATCTTCAGGTAGTTCGCATCGATTATCGATTTTCCGATCCGGAAGAGAATCCGGGTTTGGGGACTGATGATGAGAATACAGAAACCGATGGCTTCGAGGAGGATGAACAATCCGAAGATAGTGAAGCGGGGGAGCCGGCAGAAGAGGCGGAACCTGTAAAAGAAAATTATGGCCTGATTGCGTTTGAATGGGTAGAGGAACATATTCTGGAACTCAATGAACGATGTAATGAAGCTATGGGACAGGGATTCACGGAACTGATACTGGTATCAGAGGAACTTCCGGTTCTGGAAAGCTGGCCCGATATCTGTCAGGAACTTGGCAGGGCGGGACTTGCAGATGTGCAATGCATTCCAAATGGAATCAAAATAAATTTTAGCAGTGAAACTGCAGAAAGGGAATAACACATGAGTACACATATGAATAATCTTTTCAATTACAGCCGGCCTTTGCCGACGCCTTTTGACACGCTCAAAAATAAAAAGGTATCCGTTTCATCCAAGTATGGAGATGGCACGGAGGCGACACTTTGTGCAAGCGTCATTAAAGCAGTGCATGCAGTCTGCCGGTGTATGAACGGAACGGATGAAGGTGCGGTCGGTGTGATTGATCACCGCAGTGTAGCGGAATATAAATCGAGTATGGGAGCGGATGCTTATCATCTGGTGGTTTATGATAGTAAATCCGGTTCAGTTATGGCAAGTGTATATGACAAAAATACGGAAGTATTTGAGACTTATACGCTGAATGCAAGCGGTCGGGACGGTGCGGCTGTCATGATGGCGTTAATGCCGGCATTGATGGCAGATGATGAATTCAAAGAGAATTTTGACCAGTACTACGATCAGTTTATCGGCAGATTCCCGGATATGGCTAAAACAACCGAAACTATGGCCTATATGTGTGACAATGTAGCCAGGCGTGTAAAAGACGCCGGATGCGCAGCGCACGTCAAGGTCAATCTTGATAAGTCCGGCAATCTGATGCGTGTATCGCAGACACAATTGGATTCCGGCACATTTACACCCACAAATGTAATGGCCGGCGAGTTTACGATTTTTGCAAAAACTGGCCCAGCCACGATCAAAAAGGCCAGTACTGTTGTAGAACATGCGGATTTTGTTGGAAAGTATGAACTCCATACAAGAAAACTGGGAGCGCAGGAACTGATCTTGGTACCGAAGCTTCCTGAATGGTATATCATTCCGCAGGAAGTGGTAGACATTTGCAAACATGCGAAGGCCACAACAGGAAAATCCATGCAGATGAGAAACTTTCTTCTGCGAGGACCGGCTGGCACAGGAAAGACAATGGGCGCTAAGGCTATTGCTGCAGGACTCCATTTGCCGTATATGAAATATACCTGTTCGGCTGGAACGGAGATTTTTGACTTCATTGGTATGATCTTTCCAGATTCAGACTCAGCCTCCACAGGCGATGCACAGCTGGATAAGGAGCGTGAGATCCTGAAAAGCATGGGTGGTATAAACTATGCGAATGTGTCCAAAATGATGAATCTGCCGGATCTGGATGACATGGATTATGATCCTGCAGGGGTTTACCTTGCATTGACCGGTATAGAAAATGCCAATGCGACCTCACAGGACTGTATGGGCCTTGTACTGGACAAAGTGACAGAAAAAGTCAGAGCATTATCCAAACGGGATGAAGCATCTCAAAGCGGCGGCCAGACGTATACCTATGTGGAAACGGATTTCATTAAGGCGTTGAAAAATGGTTATGTCATTGAAATTCAGGAGCCGTCCACCATTGTTCAGCCAGGCGTATTAGTCGGCCTCAATTCGCTTTTGGAGCAGTCCGGTTCCATTACGCTGCCGACCGGAGAGGTAATTGAACGGCATCCAGATGCAGTAGTCGTGGTAACGACCAACATCAGTTATGAAGGCTGCCGTGGTATGAACCAGTCAGTGTTGGACAGAATGAGTCTGGTGCGTGATGTTGAGCTTCCGGCGCCTGAAGTGATGGTGCAGCGGGCCATGTCCGTGACTGGTGAAACCGATGAGTATCTGGTTTCTCAAATGGTGCAGGTTGTAAATGATCTGGGAGAATATTGTCGGAAAAACAGTATTACTGATGGTTCCTATGGAATGCGGAGCTTGATTGATTGGATTATCAGTACGCAGATTACAGGTGATGCCTATCAGTCTGCAATGTATACGATTATCAGCAAGGCAACGGCGGATGAGGTGGATCGTGAATCTTTGATTAGTACGGTCCTGGAACCGATCTTTGCGCCTAAGCGTCAAAGAGCAACAGCATAAATGTTCAGGAAAGGAGGTCTACCCTATTATGGCAAGGGTGAATCACAAAATAGTAAAGCAGCGTCTCAATGAGCAGCGCAGTAAAATTACGGACAGACAGTTCTTCTCGTCTCGCATTCTAGCGGGACATTTTGAAGATCTGGCAGCGGCACAGACGCGGCGGTATCATTATAACCGCCGTGTTCATGTGAACCTCTATTGGAAACCAAGGGAGCAATATACGGCGTCTACCGATAATCAGAGTATCCGTATCAATGCCGGGAATCCAGTGGTGACAAAGGTAAAAGGGAGACAGAATCGCTACTATATCGTATGCGGATTATTTACCCATGAATTAGGACATGTCTTGCATACAGACTTTTTGGCAGCACAGACTCAGACCAATTACTTTGCCAGTTACCGTTGGTACCCTTATGCTCCGGAAATCAGGACATCTGCAGATACACGAAGGGAAAAGGCCCTTTGGGAATATGCAAAAGCAGATCCTAAAAATCTGGAAATGGTACAGTACATTGCCCATCATATCTCCAATGTGATTGAAGATGGCTACATTGAAAATAGGATGCTGAATGAATTCCCCGGTACTTTAGGCTACAGTCTGGCGGAATATCGGAAAATTAAGTATAACCAGATCCCTACGGTTACCCAGTTGATTGAAGGCGAGGAGAGTGAGGAGCATCATATCTTTGAATCTATTTTGCAGATTATGCTTTCTTATGTACTGTTTGGCGAAATCAAGTATGGGGATGAACCATTAAGCGATGAACGGATTCAAGCGGTTTTTGGATTAATTACGGATATCGATGGCGCATTGATGAACAAATCCGGAAAAGAGCGTCTTGGCATCGTAAACCTGATTATGATTCGGTGTTGGGATTATATCGAGGACTTTCTGGAATTGTGTAAAAAACGGCAGGAAGATGCTGCAGCAGCCGGCGGCACAGCTGGTGTCGCTGAAACGCTCTCCGAAGTCTTGAAATCAATTGTTGGTAGCTCTGCCATCGGCACTGGAAACAGCGTACCGGTAGCAGAAGCATCTAATGATTCAGAACCGTCCTCGACCGCCGGACAGCGTGCTAAAACACATGCCGATGCTGAGGAAAGCAATCAATCCGAGGAAGTGGAAGATGGTTCCCAGACTGAAACGGAAACGGAAGAAAAACCGTCTGAGTCTGGGGAAAACGCTGAAGTTACAGGGGAAGCGATTCCATGTGGCGGTTCCGGAGCAGGAAAGCAGAAAGTGTCGGAAAGTGAAGGCGGCAGGATTCCCTATCAGCAGTCAGAAGATATTTCAGAACCAGTTGGAGGAACCACGCAAATCAACAACTCTTATGAAAGAGAGCGTTATGACCATGCAGCAGCTGACATTGAGCGCATTCTGGATAAGATGGCAGAGCGAGCGGCATGTGAGCAGTTGGAAAATGAACGGCTTCGGGAGTTAAATGATATGGCGCAGAGTATTTCTTACGGGGATATTCATTCGGGCGTCAATATTCGGATTAATCGGATTGCCAGTGTAGATGAAGAATTGGTGGAGCAGTATGATACGATAGCAGCTCCTCTTATCAGTATCTCAAGGCAATTACAGAAAAGTCTGCTTAAGCAGCTCAAAGAAAACCGGCGCGGCGGGAAAATGACCGGTCTGATTATGGGGCGGCGCCTGGATGCGCACGCATTGTGCCGAAATGACGGCAAGGTGTTCTATAAGAATGCCCTGCCAAATGAGATTCCGGAGCTGTCCGTTGGTCTGCTTCTTGATGAATCCGGCTCCATGTATTCCTGTGATCGCTGTACTTATGCAAGAGCAGCCGCAATCATCCTGTATGATTTTTGTCAGAGTCTGGGCATTCCGGTAATGGTCTACGGTCATTCTACCGGGTATTCGGATTTAGGCGATACGGTGGAATTATACTCCTATGCAGAGTTTGAAAGCTTTGATCAGGATGATAAGTATCGTATGATCGATATCAGCGCACGTAGCAGTAACCGTGACGGAGCCGCATTGCGCTACGTTGCAGAGCGGCTTTCCAGGCGTCCGGAAACCGTAAAAATATTGATTCTGGTTTCAGATGGCCAGCCTGCGGACAGCGGCTATCACGGCAGTGCAGCGGAGGAAGATCTGCGAGGTATCAAGCAGGAGTATCAGCGGAAGGGCATTTTGTTTGTCGCTGCAGCAATCGGAGACGATAAGCAGAATATTGAGCGCATTTATGGTGATTCTTTCATGGATATTACCGATTTGAAGCAATTACCTGTAAAATTAACTGCTGTGGTCAAACGGCATATCAAGGTATGAAGGGAGATAAGAATGTCATTAAGGAAAAAGAAGGATAAAAAAATTCATATTATTCTGATGTTACCGATATAGGAGAGCATTGTCGGGATGACAAGGAGGAAGATGGGATGTACCAAGGGCTGGTATTCGGCAAAGGGGTATACCCGACAGACTGGATGTGTTCATTATAAGCAGAATGAAAAGCAGCTGCCTACGCCTTTGTATTTATGACAAAGGAAAGGGATTTAGCAATAATAGAATTACATGAAAATGGTGGGCAGCTGTATTTTTACAGTTGCCCATACTGTTTTAGGAAAGGAAGGTTATTATGCATTTTAGAGCATTAGCAACTGTAAGAATTCTTGAGGTTCAGGAAGATAAAGAAATAGACAGGCAGATAAAGGAAGATTTGGAGGAATTGCAGATGAAAAAGGAAGCTGGAGAGGAAAGCGTTGTGCTGGACTTTCTGATTGAGAGATGTCAAGGTCTTCGGTCTGCTTTTTCACGGGCTGTGGACAGCCATGTTTCAGAGGTAATGTATCCATATTTTGAGGGTATTGAAGATCCAAGATATCTGGAATTTATTGATCGGACTGCTCAGCTGCGCGAGGAATTTAAAAAAGGCGTTGACTGCATAAAACTGCCGGAAGGAAGAATTGTTGAGTTGTACAGCAATCCGATATACAACAGTTTTACTATACGGGATGGAAAGGTATTCCAGCGGGATGCAGGGCCGCTTCATCAGGAAAAACGCACAAAGAGTGCCAAAAGAATGAAAGCGCTGCTTAATTATCCGCGTGAAAAACTTTACAAGGATTTCAGGGAATATGCAGAGAATGAGTGTGGCATGATCTTTGATGAAGAACATCAGGGATATGGTTTTTATTACAATTCTAATAGCATGTGGGACTGGTATTCCATTGGCGGTCGTTGGCCGGATATGTTTCTTGTCAAGGAGACCTGCACAGAGTATTCCATTGGCGAAAGAAGTTGGTGCAATATGGATAAGACTTTTGAAGCACCGGAAGGATACATCTGGGTATGTGCTGCGCGAAAAAAAGACATTGCATGGGATGTAATGAGGGATTGGGAGAACCAGAAGGCGACCAGAGCGTTTAGCAGACTAGAGAAGATGTTTATGTCCGGGAAGATAGAGGACAATTTTAGAGGCGAGATTGTGGAAGACGGGATCTTGCAATGGGACAGATATATCTACCATAAAGGAGATTTGCTGGAAACATATCTGGAAGAGTACGGGATTCCAAAGGACTGGAAGTATCCGATCGGTGTTCACGATATTGTTGATGCAGATGAGTGGCAGGCCAAGGATGATAAAATATATGATTCAGCAACGGGAACCTACATTCCTGTAGATTGGCGTAAATGCCTGGATAAATATATTGATGCCTTGGATGAAGATGCCGTGTTGGTTGGTGTTGATTACCATATGTGAAAGAAAATTACAATGAAGCGTGATGTTAAAGGAGGATATGTAGAATGAGTATTTGGCTGACAACAGGCCTTGGTATGACAGGCATTTATTTGTTGCTTCGGAGTGTATGCAGAGTCCGCATATCAAGGGTCTTCTACAATGATAATGGGATAGAAATTCCTGGCTTGCTGATTCAGAGGGGATTTGCACGGCCGGTATTTTTTCCGTTCGATACAGCATGTGGTTTTGATAGAAAGGTCATATACAAAAAAGACAGGGCATTCTTAAGACCGATGGGAGTATTTAATATTGTCAGGGGACCGAACATGCGTGTATTGTGCCTGCCTGTTCTTCCTGCATTGCTTCCTGAAACGGTGGAGACTCAAATAGAGCAGGGAACGAAAAGATATGATCTGATAGAATAGTAGGAGAATATTTACATAGCTGTTGGAGGGCAGCATAGTATCAAAAGTAGGGGATGTCGTTTTTGGCATCCCTTTTCTTATGGAAAACAATAGAAAGATTTAGCAGCAACATAAGCGGGAGGAACGATTATGAATGAAGTAAACAGCATCCGTTTTGTGGACAGCCGGAATAAAGAACTATTCCGGATTCCGGATGGAGGTGTGATTGTAAGATTTTACAGCAATGGGGACAGTGCTTACGGAATCTGCCGTTATCTTGATGAAGACCATATGGAACTTGACGGCCATTGCTTTGGCCTTCTGGAATTTGCGCAGATAATGGAGCGTAACGGGATTCAGTATTTCCCGGCAACGGAATACGAATCCATTCGCATATAAGACGGAGCAGAGGAGGTGATTGGATGGGATTCCTGATTTTCTTTGGTGGATTTTCAGTCGGAGGTTTGTTTGGGGTTGTCTCGATGTGCCTGCTTCAGGCGCATCGCTTAGATCATTCTACGTGGGATGAAGAGTAATTGCGGCGTATGGCAGGCTCCTTTCCTTTTTTGGACGGATTGACTATTATGATGAATTCTGCTATAATACTTACATCAGTATCAGGTTTGGACGCAGTTCAAGCAAAGTTTAACAGAGTTTATCATAGTGTCATTTGCATTTTTGCAGATGGCACTTTTTTTGTTTCCCGGCCCAATTTTGGACATAAGCCAGCATTCTTTGAAGGGGGTGCTGGCTTTTGTTATAGATTAAGGCGGTTAAACCGTCAAAAAAGAAAGGAGCATACACTATGCAAAATTGTTTGGACAATTACCACACCACATTTGATTCCTATCGTGTAATGCAGGATTATCATGAAGAACAGGCGAAAAAAAGCCAGTGGTACAGATGCAGGGTCAATGACCTTCAGGTTGAACCACTTACGAAATCGTCTTCACTTTATGGAAATCTGTCAGAATTTGCACCAGGAACCAGCATGGAAGCCGTAGAGGATACGGCCGTAAACCTTGGGTTGGCGATACTGGTGGATGGTCATTACTATCCGATCCGTACAACAGCCTACAAAAGCCTGCTTGATCGGGCAAAAATTGGAGGTACTGCACTTCCAAAGCTTA
>OKWJ01001587.1_pt1 | contig 15208 bp, 10 predicted proteins | sample 1607121 | NCBI WGS metagenome assembly OKWJ01 (sample SAMN04414080, study PRJEB24778) | human gut metagenome | material: faecal | host: Homo sapiens | reverse complement strand
GGTGGCGGCGGTGCCGGCTCGCGCTGGTAAAGACCGCAGGGCATGCCGGGCGGCTTTGCCGGTTGCGGGCGGCTGTTTGCCGGACAAAGGCTGGCTTTGCGGGCGGCCGGAATGGTTTTCCCGGCCCCGACGGGATAAGATTGGAATGAATTTAAAACACTTTATATTATGAAGAAATGGATTTGGATTGGAGTCGTCGCCGTCGTGGTGATCTTCTTCTACGCAACGTACAACGGATTTGTCAATAAGGAGGAGGGGCTGAAGACCGCATGGTCGAATGTCGAAACGCAGTACCAGCGCCGTGCCGACCTGATTCCCAACCTGGTGAACACGGTCAAGGGCTATGCCGCACACGAGTCGCAGACTTTCGAGGCCGTAACCGAGGCCCGTGCGAAAGCCACCTCGATCAACCTTTCGGCCGACGATCTCACGCCCGGGAAACTCGCCGAGTTCCAGCAGGCGCAGGCGCAGGTGCGCTCGGCGCTGGGGCGCCTGATCGCCGTGTCGGAGAGTTATCCCGACCTGAAGGCCAACCAGAATTTCCTCGAACTGCAAGCGCAGCTCGAAGGCACCGAGAACCGTATTTCAGTGGCCCGCAAGGAGTTCAACGAAGTGGCCAAGACCTACAACGTCGCCGTGCGCCGCTTCCCGGCCAACCTGGTGGCCAAGTTGTTCGGGTTCGGGCAGAAGCCCTACTTCGAGGCTGCCGAAGGCACCGAAACCGCACCCCGGGTGCAGTTTTAGCCCGGCTCCGGGTAGAAAGCAAAGGGACGGGACGCGCCAGCGTATCCCGTCCCTTTTGTGTTGTCGGTGCCTGCCTACTTGCGGCTTCCGAGAATCCGGAGCAGGTAGAGGAACAGGTTGATGAAGTCCAGGTAGAGGGTCAGCGATCCCAGCAGTGCGATTTTCTGCGTCGATTCGTCCACGACCTCGGCGTTCATCACCATCTTCTTGATCTTCTGCGTGTCATAGGCCGTGAGGGCGACGAACACCAGCACGCCGATGTAAGTTATCACCCACATCATCGTTTCGCTGCGCAGGAAAAGGTTCACCACCGTTGCGATGATGATGCCGATAAGCGCCATGTAACCCATGTTCCCGATGCCCGAGAGGTCGCGCTTGGTGAAATACCCGAACAGCGCCATGGCGCCGAACGTGCCGGCCGTCACGAAGAAGGTCGATGCGATGGACGATGCGGTGTAGAGCAGGAAGATCGAAGCCAGCGTCGCGCCGTTGAGGATCGAGTAGGCGATGAACATCAGCGTTGCCGTGAGGAACGACATGCGGAAGATGAACGACGAGAGGATGATGACCAGCGCCAGTTCGGCGATGATCAGGCCGAAGAATGCGACTTTGCTGCCGAAGATGGCATTGAGCAGCGTCGGCGAGTCGGAGACCGTCAGGGCCGTTGCGCCCGTGATGAAGAGGGCCATCGTCATCCATAGGTAGACGTTGCGGAACAGGGTGGTGTTCTCGGACTTGTCAGCCCTGCGCACGCCGGCTGTCTTGCTGTAATTGGTGCTTGTTTCCATAAAGTTTTCCTGTGTATACCTGAAATTACGTTTCGTCGCGGTTTTTCCGCTGTCGGCGCAAAGGTAACGATTAAATCGGAGTTTTCGGGCAAAGCCGCGTAAATTTCACGGCCGGCCGCCGGGGATGCGGTGCGGCTACATTCCTTTTTTTATGCCGGCCCGGATCAGGAGGATATTTACGGGCAGCGCCACGAGGAATCCGCATGCCATGGCGACCTGCATCGAGAACCAGAATACGAACGAGGTGCGGGGCATTGCCTCACCGCCGTTGAGCGCGAAGATCGCCACGGCCATCCAGCCGTACATGCCGGCCTGCCATGCCGTGAGCGAGAGTATGTCGGCTTTGGCGGCACGGCGTATCGCTTCGCCGCGCGGGAGCGTGCGTTCCATGCCCCGGATCGCGGCGTACTGGAACCCGATGCCGAATGCCAGGGCCAGGAGGTAATCCACGACCCATGTCCCCGCCAGTATGCTTCCGCCTATGGCTACCGGGACGAAGAAGAGAAACCATTCGCCGATGATGTCGGCCAGCGTGCACCCTGCCCCGCAGTGGAGCGTCGACAAGACGACCGACTGCCACCGCGGCCGCCCCTTCATTCCGGGCATATCACTCATCCCGTCCATCCCGTCCATGCCTTCCATGCCCCGGGGCCCGGCCGTCCCGGACATCTTCGTCCCGTTTGTCATCCCGGGCATGTCCGTCCCGTTTGCCGTATCCGCTTTGTCCGCTGCCCCCTTCATTCCGGGCATATCACTCATCCCGTCCATCCCGTCCATCCCGTCCATGCCTTCCATACCCCGGGGCCCGGCCGTCCCGGACATCTTCGTCCCGTTTGTCATCCCGGGCATGTCCGTCCCGTCTGCCATTCCCGGCATGCTCGCTCCGCTTGCCATGTCCGGTATGCCCGCCTCATCTGCCATGCCCGCTTTGAGCGCCGTCCCTTTCATTCCGGGCATATCTTCCGCCCCGTCCGCTCCTGTCGTGGTTCCGTTCTCCATCTGCATCCCGTGCATCCCCGGTTCCGGCATGTTCATGGCCCGTTCCGGCTCCGAAACCTTCCATAAATCCGTTCCCGCTACGGACATGTCTTTGCGTCCGTCCGTTCCGGGCTTTCCGTTTGCCTCCTTCTGCCCGGCGCTGCCGACCTGCCGCTCGTTCCCGGTTTCCCCGATGCCGCCGCCTTTTGCCGGCTCACTGATTTTCGCGGAGTCTTTCTGCTTTCCGGTGCCGTTGTTTTGCACGGGCATGTGCCGCGTGGCGCGTCCGAAGGCGTAATAGGCCCATAGCCCGAAAAAACTCGCCCAGAGGGCGGTGAGTACCCATACGCTTTCCATAATGCGCATCGGTTGCCGGCGCGTACGCAGGTCGGCCGCGACGATGAGCGCCGAGCCGATGCCGCCCGCTACGAACAGGACTGCCAGATAATAGAATTGCTGCATGACGAGGTGTTTTTTCCCATCATGCAGCAATTTATATACCGCACCGCGCTCTGGCCTGCCATCGAAAGCCGGGCGGGGAATTCAGCCGGGTCGGCTTGGGCTGGAACCGAAATATTGGTTTCGTAGACCCCGAACTGGGTGCGCTCGAATAACTCAGGGCATCAAATCCAACGTGACGATCACCGGATTGGCATAGCCGGTTTCCTCCCGTTGGCCGAACAATGCCGCTTGCATGCCGGGGGATAACCTGGCTTCGTCGAGCACACCTGTAATCCGGTTCTCGGCCACGTCTATCGGGCCGTTCATTACCGTGGCGAACAGTCTGTTCCTGTCTGGCTCGTTTTTCCCGAACGTGATACCGACCAGTCCCGTTATGGTACGGTGCGTATCCTTGTCGTAAACCACCAGGTAGGGCATGCGTTTGGTGTCCCGACGAATTCAGTTTCATAGCGATCGCTAAATTGTCCTTGATTTGATTTCTTTATAAAACTCCCCACCTCTCTTCTTACATCCGCGCTCGGCAAAAAGAGGCTGCTATAATTCTTCGAATAGTTTGTGCTTTTGTTCTATCCAATTCATATCATTTTATCGTTTTGATTTTGAGCTGTCAGGCTTGTGCCCAACGTGCCGGCGATTGGCTTCGGGGCGGAGAGCGGCGCACGTCCGCTGTCCGCTGAAACAAAAGTTGATGCGGGCGGCAAAAGGCGAATGCCCCGCGTCATCCGCCCTCAGAGGTGCGAGTTGGGTGTGTTTCTCAACTTGTATGCTCGCTCCAAAATTCAATATATTTCGGACTTTGTGGAATTTCAAAATTGTCAGGCAGTCTCAAATGAAATTCGTTTCGAAAATAGGTCGCTAAGTCAAATCCATAATAAATAATGTCCATTTGATGTACGGATAGGATGGGATTTCCTGTCTCATGCGGCTTACTCGGAATGTAACGATTAGAATAAATCGGTATCAATTTCGGATATTTCTTGAAATTTTCTGTCGCATTTCTTTTTGCCGTTCGAATATTTCAGGTTTTTCACCCCAATTCTCGTCCCAAAACGCATTATTCTCAATGTCGAATAACATTCCGTCAAGCGGCCGATTCAATTTGTCGAATACTTCATCTTCGTATTCTTTTGATGAAAGTGCTTTTCTCCAATTGACAAATCCTTTCGATACAGGCAGTTCCAAACATAATAATGTTTGGAAATCCGGTGGAAATGTTATGTCGAAATTTGCTTCGACTGTTATCAATTCCTCGTTTGTCAATCCTTTCTCAAATTGGATTCCTCTACTTTTCAGAAGTTGTATCAACAATTTTATTCGATCTTCGAGTTTCATCTTTCATTAGTTTATTTTGCACATTTGTGAATTGCGCCCAACCACCTTTACTACCTCTATTATTTTTCAAAGTCGGTTTCTGTGTCGGGTAAAATAATTTTGTCTAATATTAAAGAATTTAAATGGGGATTCCCATTTGTCTTTGCTGCAAAGAACATAGCATACACAAAGATAGAAATATTAATATACGATTCACTGGAATTGAGCAATAAATCTGTTTTTTCGACGGAGGTATTGAGATTGAAAAAGAAAATACATACGCTTGAATATCGTTCGGAATGAGTTTAGCCATTGCCGTCTGCCTTTCCCTGCCGGCCTTTGGCAAACGGCCAAACGCATCCCTCCCGACCGACTGGCCGGGAGGGATGCGTTTCAGGATGCTGCGTTTCGGGTTGTGTTCCGCGGTGTGCGCGCAATCCGGGCTGCGTGTCCCGCGGTGCTGTGCGCTGCTGTGCACGTTGGGATGCTATGTGCCGCCGAGCTGTGTACGTTCCGGGATGTCGTGATTCGGGTTGCTGCATTCCGGATTGTTGCATTCTCGGTCACACGATCCGGACTGTGTTCTGCGGTGCTGCCCCGGGAACTTTACAGGCGGTTCTTCTCGTCGGCCGAACCCGCTTCGACCGCCTTGCGTTTGAAGGCTTTGCCCGACTTGAAGTTGTAGGTCACCCCGATCGTGAAGCTGCGGTCGTTCCACTGCTGTTTGACGTCGACCATGCGCACGAACCCGTCGCCGCGGGCACCGATGTGCTGCGGGCGCTCGATCAGGTTGCGCACCGAGAACGAGGCGGTGAACTTGTCGCCGAAACGCTTCTTGATCCCTGCGTTCAGGAAATGGAGCGGTTTTACCCAGCAGTTGCCGAAGTCCATGCGGCTCTGGAACCGGTACGACAGGTCGATGTAGAATTTCGCGGGCAGCGAGAAGGTCGTCGAGCTGTTTACGAAATAGAAGTTGTAATGTTTTTCGGCGCTGTGCTCGTCGATGCGCTGCCCCTGCCGGATGTAGGTGAGGTTGAGGTTCAGCGTCCACCATTTGGTGAACTGGAACGGTGCGTTGGCCGTGAGGTAATAGTTTTTCGTCGTGTCGAAGTTTGTCCACGCCAGGCACAGGCGCGCCGGGTCGTCCGCGTCGGGGCGTATCGTCTGCTGTATCTCGTCGCGCTGGATCGTCATGCCGCCCGTGAGGGTGTACTTGTGCTTGAGCACCAGCGTCAGGCTGATGTCCTGCTTGTAAGCCGGGTCGAGTTCGGGGTTTCCCGTCTGGTAGGTGTAGTCCGAGATCTGGAACCGCTGCGGGTTGAGGCTCCAGAAGCGCGGGCGCTCGATCGTGCGGGCATACTGGGCGATGAGCGAGTAGGCCCCGTCTTTGGTCAGGGCATAGGAGACGTTCGCGTTGGGGAAGAGGCTGAAGTAGTTCTGCGAGATGTCGCCGCCCTTGCCCCGGGTGTGGGTGTATTCGCCCCTCAGCCCTGCCACGAGGCTCCAGCGCCCGAGGTTGGCCGAGGCGATGCCGTAGGCCGCCGCGATGTTCTCCGTATAGTTGATCGTGAAACTCTGGTTGTCGTTGCGCACCCACGCGCCGTCCTTCACGTATTCGTAGAGCGCGTCGTTGTGCATGTCGTTGTAGGTGAACTTGGCGCCCGCGCGCAGCGACCAGCGGGGCGAAAATTTCTTGTCGAGGGCCAGCGTGGCGGTCGTGATGTCGTAGAGGCTCGACGAGTTGTCGCGGTAGGTCGAGTCGACGACTGACGCGGGGGAGGTTATGCGGCTGAAATTGTCGTTGTCGGCGTTTGTTGCGCGGCGCGTATAATCGGCCAGCAGCTTGAGTGTCGAGCCGAGCGTGTCGAGTTTGTAGATGTAATTGAACGTCGCCGAGTAGTTGTCGCGGATGTTGTGTATGCCGTAGCGGCTTTCCGTGCGGGTTACGGCACCCGCGTCCGTGAAGTCGGTATAGGAGTCGTTCGGGCCCTTTTCGTTGTTGCGCCAGTATTCGAACTCGGCGCCGATGCTGTGCTTGGGGTTGATTTCGAATACCGAGCCGATGCTGCCGCCGAAGTTGCGGTCGCGTTCGGCGATTTCCGAATGGGACGTGAGGTTCGTATTGCCCGTGCTGTAATCGGTGTGTTCGTCCGAGACGGCCGTGTCCCTGCCCAGGTCGGCCCATGCCGAGGCGTAGAGGTCGAGGCGGCCCGTGTGGATGTTGATGTTGCCGCTCGGCGTATAGAAATGGTGGCGCGCGTTCTGTGTGGTGCGCATCGACAGCGACCCGTCCAACCCGTTCTCGCGGCGTTTGCGGAGCGTGATCCTGATGATGCCGCCCGATGAATCGGCGTCGTAGTCGGCGCCCGTCGTCGGTACGACCTCGATCTTCTGGATCTCCTCGGCGCGCAGCGAGCGCAGGTAGGTGAGCAGCTGCTCGGGCTCCATGCGCAGTTCGCGGTCGTTGACATAGACCTTCGAGCCCGACTTGCCGTTTATCGAGATCTTCTCGTCGTCGATCCAAACGCCCGGTGCGCGTTCCAGCAGCTCGATGCCGTCCTTGCCGATCGCCGCCGGGGCGTTGGCCACGTCGACCACGAAGCGGTCTGCCTCGCGGCGGATCAGCTGCGCCTTGACCACCACGCCTTCGATCCGGGTCGTCGAGCTTTTCATCACGATCTCGCCCAGGTCGTTGTTCTCCTCGACCCGCACCTGCCGCACGACGGGGTCGAACCCGAGGTATTGTACCGACAGGGTATACTCGCCCGAAGGCACTTTCAGCACGAAGCGGCCCGTGTCGTCGGTGGCCATGCCCGCCACCTGGTCGCTGCCTTTCAGCAGCACGACCGTAGCGTACTCCACGGCCTGTCCCTGTTCGTCCACCACGCGGCCCTCGGCCGGATAGATGCGGGCTGCGAATGCGTTTGCGGCGGCCAGCGCCAGTATTACGATGAGGAAGATAAGTTTTTTCATACTATTCTGTCGTTGTTTGTAATCTGCACTGCATTTTAGTTGACGGGGCAAAGATATGTAAAAATATTTATACTTTGCAATGCATAGTACTAAATTTTACGAAAAAATTATCCTTTACCGGGAGAGGGATGGCCGTTCATGCATGAAAAAACGCGGACTCCCCTCTGTCGGTAGATGGGTACGACCAAGCACCCGAAGCCAAACAGGTAGAGCCCGCGCGTGACGCGGGAGTACTACTGTTTTCTTGGCTTCGTTAAAATTGGTCGTTTTATCTACCCAAAAACAATAGCTTTCGCTAATATGTATGGCGCAAAGTTATAAAAAAGGCAGGAAATTCAAAACGGAATCTCCCGCTTTGCTGTCTATCACCCGCGGCGGCCGGCCGGCTGCCGCGCCCCGCCCCCTTCCGTCAGCATTCCGCCTTTGTGCCCCCGCCACTATCCCCGCCTCTGTGCCGCCGTCGGTATCCGCTCTCCGTGCCCCTCCCGCACACCTTTCCGTGCCGTCATCGGTAGCTGCTCTCTGTGCCGTAGCCCGCACACCTCTCTGTGCCGTTGCTCGCACACCACTCTGTGCTGCCGCCCGCATACCTCTCTGTGCTTCTGCCAGCATCCCCACCTCTGTTTTGCCGTCGGCATCCGTTCTCCGTACCCCTCCCGCACACCTTTCCGTGCCGTCATCGGTAGCTGCTCTCTGTGCCGTTGCCCGCACTCCTCTCTGTGCCTCTGCCAGTATCCCCACCTCTGTGTTGCCGTCGGCATCCGTTTCCCGCACCTCCGCCCCCATCCCCGCCTCTGTGCCGCCGTCTGCCTTCCGCCTCTGGATAGTTGTCGGCGTACGCTTTCTGCGCCGCGGAAAGCGGGGGAGGGCTGTCCCCGATAAAATAGGTGTCGTCGAAATTTTGTTGAAAAATCGTGCGCCGCGAGGCTGGAATCCCGCGAATAATTCCTAAATTTGCAGATTGAATTATTATGGCTCATTGTCCCCCGATGTGATTCCGAACGCTCCGCCATGCCGTTTCCGACGCGATCCGGCAGCAGGGCAGGCACGGCGGGGCGGGAATGCCCGGCAAAAAATGCTGAAACTATGATAAGCGCGGTTTATTATATCTTCCTGGTGCTGCTGTGCACCTTCTTCATGATCCTGTCGGCCCTGGCGCTGGTCGTGTGCTATCCCTTCGACAAGGGCCGCCGCGTGGTGCACGAGCTGTCACGCATCCTGGTGCGCACCTTCTTCGCCATTCCGCCCCGCTGGCGGCAGCGTGTGGAGGGGCTCGAACATGTCGACCGGAAGAAAAGCTACGTCATCGTGTTGAACCACAATACGGTGATCGACATCCCGACGCTCTATTACATCCCGCTCAATTTCCGCTGGGTCTCCAAGCGCGAGGTCTTCAAGACGCCTTTCTTCGGGCAGTATCTCATCCTCCACGGCGACATCTGCATCAACCGCGGCCGCGCCTCCGAGGCGCTGGAGCAGATGGTGCGCGACGGCAAGCTGTGGATCTCGCGCGGCGCTTCGGTCGCCGTCTTCCCCGAGGGTACGCGTTCGAAAGACGGCGAGATACACCGCTTCAAGGCGGGCGCCTTCACGCTGGCCCGGGAGGCGGGCGTGGAGATACTCCCCGTGGTGCTGGACGGCACCAAGACGCTTATCCGCAAGAACGCGATGTTCAACTGGGGCAACCGCATCACCATCCGCGTGCTGCCCCCCGTACCGGCCGGAAAGGTCGTCTCGACCGAGACGCACGTGCTGATGGAGGAGGTGCACGACGCCATGAGCGCAGCCCTTGCCCAGATCCGAAACCGAAAATAGACTATGGCAGATTTACTCAATACCAATCCTAACGACAGCTACGGCGACGACGCCATCGTTACGCTTTCGCCGCGGGAGCATATCCGTCTGCGCCCCGGCATGTATATCGGCAAGCTGGGCGACGGCACCCAGGCCGACGACGGCATTTACGTCCTCATCAAGGAGGTCGTGGACAATTCGGTCGACGAATTCATCATGGGGGCCGGCCGCCAGATCGACATTTCGATCGAGGACAAGGTGGTGTCGGTGCGCGACTACGGCCGCGGCATCCCCCTCAAATCGCTCGCGGCGGCCGTCAGCGAGATGAACACCGGCGGTAAGTACGGCGGCTCGGCCTTCAAGAAGACCGTCGGCCTGAACGGCGTCGGCGTCAAGGCCGTCAACATGCTTTCCGGCGAGTTCACGGCCCGTTCGGTACGCGACGGCGAGGCCCGCACGGTGACCTTCGCCAAGGGGCTCGAGGTGAGCGACAGGTGGGAGAGCGGCGTGCGCGAGAAAAACGGCACCTTCATCTCGTTCCGCGTCGACGAGGAGGTCTTCGGCGAGTATGCCTACAACCTCGAATACGTCGAGCAGATGGTGCGCAACTATACGTACCTGAACCTGGGGCTGACGTTCAATTTCAACGGCAACAGCTACGTTTCGAAAAACGGCCTGCTGGATCTGCTCAACGAAAACATGACCGAAGAGCCGCTCTATGCGCCGATCCACCTTTCGGGCGATGACATCGAGGTGGCCATCGCCCACGGCACGGGCTACGGCGAGAGCTATTTCTCGTTCGTCAACGGCCAGTACACCTCGCAGGGCGGTACACACCAGGCGGCTTTCCGCGAGGCCATCGCCAAGACCGTCAAGGAGTTCTATCACAAGGACTACGATCCTTCGGACATCCGCACGTCGATCATCGCCGCCATTTCGGTCAAGGTCACCGACCCGGTCTTCGAATCGCAGACCAAGATCAAACTCGGCTCCAAGGAGATCGAGCCGGGCGTGTCGATGCGCAATTTCGTCGTCGATTTCCTGGGCAAGCACCTCGACGACTACCTGCACAAGCATTCCGAGACGGCGCAGGTGCTCCAGCGGAAGATCGTCGAAAACGAGAAGGAGCGCAAGGCCATTTCGGGCATCCAGAAGAAGGCGCGCGAGACGGCCAAGAAGGTTTCGCTCAACAACAAGAAACTGCGCGACTGCAAGATACACCGCACCGACAAGCACGAGCTGGCCGAACAGTCGATGATCTTCATCACCGAGGGCAACTCGGCCTCGGGTTCGATCACCAAGAGCCGCGACGTGCGCACGCAGGCTGTCTTTTCGCTGCGCGGCAAGCCGCTCAACTGCTACGGGCTGACCAAAAAGGTGGTCTACGAGAACGAGGAGTTCAACCTCTTGCAGGCTGCGCTCAACATCGAGGAGGAGATGGACAACCTGCGCTATAACAAGGTGATCATCGCCACCGATGCCGATGTCGACGGCATGCACATCCGCCTTTTGATGATGACCTTCTTCCTGCAGTTCTTCCCCGACGTGATCCGCCAGGGGCACCTGTTCGTGCTGCAAACCCCCCTGTTCCGCGTCCGCAACAAGAAGGAGACGTTTTACTGCTACTCCGAGGAGGAGCGGCAGAAGGCCGTCGGACGCTGCGGCGCCAATGCCGAGATCACGCGCTTCAAGGGCCTCGGCGAGATTTCGCCCGACGAGTTCCGCGAATTCATCGGCGAGAACATCCGCCTGGACAAGGTTCGCATCACCAAGGACGACCCGATCCACGACCTGCTGGAGTTCTACATGGGCAAGAACACCTACGAACGGCAGGGCTTCATCATCGACAACCTGCGCATCGAGGAGGACATCGTCGAGCAGGATCTCGCAATCAACTAAGCAATATGGCAGAAGAAAAAGATACCATCGGGCGGGACGAGCCGCTCAACGAAGAGGCCCCGACCCCTCAGACCGCCGGCAATGCGGCCGACGCGGCTCCTGCGGCCGACGCCCCGGCCAGGGCGGGCAAGTTCGACCGCCTGACGCAGGACGAAGGGGGCGTGCGCAAACTGACGGGCATGTATAAGAACTGGTTCCTGGACTACGCTTCGTACGTGATCCTCGAACGCGCCGTGCCCCATGTCGAGGACGGCCTCAAACCCGTGCAACGGCGTATCCTGCACGCCATGAAGGTCGTCGACGACGGACGCTACAACAAGGTGGCCAACATCGTGGGACAGACCATGCAGTACCACCCGCACGGCGATGCGTCGATCAAGGACGCACTGGTGCAGCTGGGGCAGAAAGACCTGCTGATCGACTGCCAGGGTAACTGGGGCAATATCCTCACGGGCGACGAGGCCGCCGCGGGGCGTTACATCGAGGCGCGCCTGTCGAAGTTCGCCTCCGAAGTGGTCTTCAACAAGAAAACCACCGAGTGGATGCTGTCCTACGACGGCCGCAAGGAGGAACCCGTCACGCTGCCGATCAAGTTCCCGCTGCTGCTGGCGCAGGGCTCCGACGGCATCGCCGTGGGTCTGGCGTCGAAGATCCTGCCACACAACTTCTTGGAGCTCATCAATGCCTGCATCGCACACCTCGAAGGGCGCGAATTCCAGCTTTATCCCGACTTCCCGACGGGCGGCATGGCCGACGTGAGCCGCTATAACGACGGCCTGCGGGGCGGGGCCGTGAAGGTGCGTGCCAAGATTTCGAAGATCGACAAACGCACGCTCGCCATCACCGAAATCCCCTATACCACGACCACCGAGTCGATCAAGGATTCGATCATCAAGGCCAACGACAAGGGCAAGATCAAAATCAGGAAGGTCGATGACAATACGGCCGACAAGGTCGAAATCATCATCCAGGTTTCGCCCGACGAGTCGAGCGACAAAACCATCGACGCCCTCTACGCCTTCACCGACTGCGAGGTTTCGATCGCCCCCAACGCCTGCGTCATCTGGGAGGAGAAACCCCATTTCCTGGGCGTGAGCGAGATCCTGCGCCGCTCGGCCGAGCATACCAAGTGGCTGCTGGGGCGCGAGCTGGAGATCCGGCTCGGCGAACTGAACGAAGCCTGGCATGCCGCGTCGCTCGAACGCATTTTCATCGAGAACAAGCTCTACCAGCTCATCGAGGGCTGCAAGAGCCGCGAAGAGGCCTACGCCGCCGTGGACAAGGGGCTGGAGCCGTTCAAGAAACGGCTGCGCCGCGAGGTCACGCTCTCCGACGTGCAGCGCCTGACGGAACTGAAGTTCATCCGCATCTCGCGTTACGACAGCGACAAGGCCGACAACGAGATCCGTCAGATCGAGGAGGACATCAAGGCCACGCAGTACGACCTTGATCATCTCACCGAGTACGCCGTGGCCTACTACGAGCGTATCCGCGACAAATACGGCAAGGGCAAGGAGCGCCGCACCGAGCTGCGTGAGTTCGACAACATCGAGGCCACGAAGGTCGCCGTGACCAATGCCAAGCTCTACGTCGACCGCGCCGAGGGCTTCTTCGGCATCGGCAAGTCGATGAAGGACGCCGAATTTGTATGCGACTGCTCGGATATCGACGACGTGATCGTCTTCACGAAGGACGGCCGCTACGTCATCACCAAGGTGAGCGACAAGGCCTTCTTCGAGAAGGGCATCTACTACATCGGGGTCTTCAAGCGCAACGACGAGCGCACGATCTACAACGTGCTGTACCGCGACGGCAAGAACGGCCCGATCATGATGAAGCGCTGCGCCATCAAGGCCATCACGCGCGACAAGGAGTACGACATCACCAAGGGCACGCCCAAGAGCGAGATACTCTATATGTCTGTCAATCCGAACGGTGAGGCCGAGGTGCTGAAGGTTTACTTCAAGCCCCGTCCGCGCCTGAAAAAGGTGATCGTCGACCTCGATTTCTCGACCCTCGCCATCAAGGGGCGCCAGAGCCAGGGCAACCTCTTCTCGCGCTACGGCATCCACAAGATCGTCCTCAAGGAGCGCGGCACCTCGACGCTCGGCGGCCAGAACGTCTGGTTCGACGAGGATGTCCGCCGCCTGAACGCCGACGGCCGCGGCAAGCTGCTGGGCGAGTTCAAGGGCGACGACCGGATCATCGTCTGGACGTCGAAGAACCAGTACTATATCACGGGTTACGACCTCGGGCAGCATTTCCCCGACGAGACCGTGCGCGTGAGCCGCTATGAGCCCGACCGCGTTTACAGCGTCTGCTACTACGACCGCTCGCAGCAGTTCTATTACATGAAGCGCTTTACGGCCGAGATGAGCGACAAGATGCAGTTCTTCCTCGACGAGGACGGACAGGCCGATCTGGTCGCCGTGACGGAACGCACGGGCGCCAAACTCGAAATCACCTACAAGGGGGCGCATGCGTCGCGTCCCGCGGACGAGGTCGACGTCGACGAATTCGTCGGCGTCAAGAGCCACCGCGCCAAGGGCAAGCGCCTGACGACCTACGAGGTCGCTACGCTGCGCTTCATCGAACCCGAACTGCCGCCCGAGCCCGAACCTTCGGACGACGACGGCGGCGACGATGGTTCCGACGATACGCCCTCCGGCGGCAGCGGTGCGTCGGGCGGTGCGGATAACCGTGCGTTCGACGGTTCGAACGGCGATGCGGCTGATCGCGGCACTATCGACGCCGCGGCCCTTTCCGGCGGGGATTCGGCTTCTTCCGCCGCTTCTTCCATCCGGGATCGCTCTGCTTCTGCTCCGGCTTCTGCCGCCGCGGAAAATCCTGCAACCCCGGGCGTTGCTGTCGGTACTGCCGCCTCTGCGCAAGACAGACCTGCCGGGGCGGACAAGCCGGCTGCGAAGGACGCTGCGGCTGCGAAGGTTTCCGGGGCGAAGAAAACCCCGGCCCGGCCCGACGGGCTGCCCCGTACGGGAACTACGGCGGGCGGGGTGGAGTTCGAGATCGAACGCGCCAGGGGCGACGTCGACGAAGTGATCGACCCCGAACAACTGAACCTGTTTTGACCTGCCGGCGATGAAACCCCTCTTCCTGATCGGTTACATGGGATGCGGCAAGAGCACCCTCGGACGCAAGCTGGCGCGCAGGCTGGGCATCGGTTTCGTGGATACCGACACGCTGGTCGAGGAGCAGGCGGGAGCCTCCGTCGCCGATGTCTTCCGTTACGAAGGCGAGGCGCGGTTCCGCGAAGCGGAGCGCGAGGCACTCGAACGGGCGATCGCAGCAGGCGGCGAAGCCGTGGTTTCGACGGGCGGGGGGCTCCCCACGTGGGGCGATAACATGCAGCGCATGAACGGCGTGGGGCATACCGTCTTTCTGCGGCGCAGCGCGGCGCAGATCGCCAGCCGCCTGAGCCCTTACGGGCGCCGGAAACGTCCCCGGCTGCGGGGGCTGGACGATGCCGGGCTGGTGGCGTTCATGGAGGGGGACATGGCCGTGCGCGAACCCTTCTATGCGCAGGCGCAGCTGGTCGTCGACTGCGATGCGATGTCCGACGACCAGGTCGTGGAGCATATCCTGCGGCAGCTCGGCCTGAATTAGAGAATCCCCTGCGGCTTCCGTCCCGGGAGTACCCGGGGTAGCGGAAACCGCAGCGAACGATACGACGCGGCCGTGCCGCGGACGATGATATTCTGCAACTCCTGAAAGACGTGGATAAACTTTCAAATAACGCACCCATCGGTGTTTTCGATTCGGGGCTGGGCGGGCTGACCGTCTGGCGCGAGGTGCGCCGTGCGCTCCCCGCGGAGTCGCTCGTCTACCTGGGCGACGGTAAGAACTGCCCCTATGGGTCGCGTCCCCGCCCGCAGGTCGAACGCCTTGCCGACGAGGCCGTCGCCAGCCTCGTGGCAGAGGGCTGCAAGCTGGTTGTCGTGGCCTGCAATACCGCCACGGCCGCCGCCATCGACTTTTTGCGGGAGAAATACGCCCCCATGCCGATCGTGGGCATGGAGCCGGCCGTGAAACCCGCCTGCCTGGCGACCCGCAGCGGGGTAGTGGGGGTGCTGGCCACCGAACGGAGCCTCGACGGCGAACTCTTTCGCCGCACGGCGGCCAGGTACGGCGACGGCGTAGACCTCGTCACGGCACCCGGCCGGGGCTTCGTCGAACTGGTCGAAAACGATCTTGAGGCGACGCCCCAGGCCGAGGCCACCGTCCGTGCCGCCGTCGCGGAG
>OKWJ01001581.1_pt1 | contig 15246 bp, 11 predicted proteins | sample 1607121 | NCBI WGS metagenome assembly OKWJ01 (sample SAMN04414080, study PRJEB24778) | human gut metagenome | material: faecal | host: Homo sapiens | reverse complement strand
ATTTTATAATATATAATAGAAATATACAAAAGAAATTGAAAGGAATGTTTAAATGAAAAAAGAAAATGGATTTATTAAATTTTTATTAGTATTAATAGTAATAGCGTTAGCTGGAATAATAATGTTATTTGGGTATGTAATGTATAATGAATTTGCAGGAAATGGTGATGTGGATTTTGGAAATTTACAATTAATATATCCAAAAATTGAAAATCAAGAATCTGATAACAGAATTAATAATACAAAGGCAACAACAGATACAAAAATAAATGGCAGCACAGTTGGAACACAAGTTTTAAACAAGAATGAATATCAAAATAAATACTTATACAGTCAATTAGGAGAGAATGGAAAAATTATATATGAAAAATTATATGAAAATAAAGAAAATTTAAAAACAGGAACATATACAATTCAATTTGGAAATGCTTTTTATGATATATTATCACAAGAAAATGGAAGTGATAAATTACAAGAAGAATATCAAACGGCTATTGAAGCATTTACTTATGACAATCCAGATGTATTTTATATTGATGTTACAAAAATGTATATAAATATAGAAACAATTCAAAAAATATTTTCAACAAAATATAATGTATATATAAATAGTGCTAAAGATCCAACATATTTATTAGACGGATTTACATCAAAAGAACAAATAGACCAATGTGAAAGCCAAGTAATAGCTGTAAAAAATCAAATATTAAATCAGATTGCAGGGAAAAATGATATTGAAAAAATGAGATATATACATGATTATTTAGTTGATACAATAGAATATGATCAAAAATTTGTAGAAAAAAATATATATAATATATATGGTGCTCTAGTATCAAAAACATGTGTATGTGAAGGATATGCAAAAGCTTCACAATATTTACTAAATGAAGCAGGATTAGAAAATATAATAATAACAGGAACAGCAACAAATAGTGATGGGAAAACAGAAAATCATGCATGGAACTATGTAAATATAGATGAAAAATGGTATGCTATAGATACAACATGGGATGACCCAATTATAGTTGGTGGAGGAAAATTAACAAATACAATTAGATATAGATATTTTTTAAAGGGAAGTAGTACAATGAATAAAAATCATTTTATATCAACAAAATTTACTTCAGGTGGGCAAGATTTTGAATTTCCAAAATTATCTATAACAGATTATAATATATAAGGAGTTGACAGAGTTGATAGAATTAGAAGAAAACTTAAATAAATTGCAACAATTAAAAAACAAAGTAGAAAGTTTAGGTGAGTCTCTTTGACATCGAATCAAAGAAAGAAGAACTAAAGAAATTAGAAGAGCAAACACAACAAGAAAGCTTTTGGCAACAAGATACATCAATAAGTAGTAAAGTATTAGCAAAAATAAAGGAATTAAAACATAAGATTGATGAATTTGAATTAGCACAAAATGAAGCAAGTAATTTAATAGAATTAACAGAACTTGCAAATTTAGAGGTTGATGAAGAAGTTGCAAAAGATATTTTAAAATCTACGAAAAAACTAGAAGATGATGTAGAGAAAATTCAATTAGAAACATTATTATCTGGAAAATATGACAGAAATAATGCAATATTAACATTGCATCCGGGGGCAGGCGGTACAGAATCACAAGATTGGGCAGAAATGCTTTATAGAATGTATACGAGATGGGCTACTAAAAAAGGATATGAAGTAAAAGAATTAGATTATCTTGAAGGTGATGAAGCTGGTATAAAAAGTGTTACATTTGAAATAATTGGAGAAAATGCTTATGGATATATGAAAGGTGAAATGGGAGTACATAGATTAGTAAGAATTTCACCTTTTGATGCTGGTGGAAGAAGACATACTTCGTTTGCATCATTAGAAGTTTTACCTGAAATTACAGAAGATATTGAAATAGATATAAATCCAGATGATTTAAGAGTAGATACTTATAGAGCATCAGGAGCTGGTGGCCAACATATTAATAAAACATCATCTGCTGTAAGAATTACACATATACCAACAAATATTGTTGTTGCTTGTCAATCAGAACGTTCGCAAATTCAAAATAGAGAAACAGCAATGAAAATGTTAAAATCAAAATTATTTGATTTAAAAGAAAAAGAACAAAAAGAAACAATAAATGATTTAAAAGGTGAACAAAAAGATATTGCATGGGGAAGTCAAATCCGTTCATATGTATTTTGTCCATATACACTTGTAAAAGATCATAGAACAAATTATGAAGTTGGAAATGTTCAAACAGTTATGGATGGAAATTTAGATGGTTTTATAGAAAGTTATTTAAAATATATAAATAGTAACAAGTAGCCATAAAATTAATATAATATAATAGTTATGTTTATAATTAAATATAACTATTATTTTTTACTATTTAAGGAAGATTATATATGGATACAGTAGTCTTAAAATTTGGAGGAAGTTCACTTGCAAATAATGAAAGATTAATGATGGTAGCAAATAAAATAATAGAAAAAGCGATGAAACATAAAGTAGTTGTTGTAGTATCAGCACAAGGAAAAACAACAGATAATTTATTAAAACAAGCAAAAGAATTAGAAGAAATAACTAAATCTCAAAATATAAATAAAAGAGAATTAGATATGTTGCTAAGTACAGGGGAACAAGTAAGTGCATCTAAATTAGCAATATTATTAAATTTAATTGGGCACAAATCAATATCTTTAAATGGATATCAAGCACAAATATATACAAACAATAATTATCAAAATGCATCAATTATAAAAATTGATACTGAAAGAATAAAAAAAGAATTAAAAGAAAATATAGTAATAATTACAGGATTTCAAGGGATAGATGAAAATAATAATATAACAACATTAGGAAGAGGAGGATCTGATACAACAGCAGTAGCATTATCAGCAGAATTAAATGCATCAAGATGCTACATATATTCAGATGTTGATGGTATATATACAGCAGATCCAAGAAAAATACCTAATGCAGATAAACTAACGAAAATATCTTATGAAGAAATGTATTCATTATCAAGTGAAGGAGCAAAAGTACTTCATGATAGATGTGTAGAAATAGGAGAAAAATTTGATGTACCAATAATTACAGAATCAACATTTAATGATAAAAAAGGAACAGAAATAACACATAATCTTGAAAGTTCTGGAGTAAAAAGCATTGTAAAAAAAGAAATATCAAAAATTTCAGTTATAGGATATGGAATAAGTTCAAATGATGATATATTGCAAAAAGTTTTAGAAATTGCAAATAAAAATAAATTAGAAATCTTTAATATAGAAATAACAAGAACAAAAATTTCTATTATTTTTAAAGAAATTGTAGATGACAATATATTAAAACAAATACATGATGTATTAATATAAGCATATTTTTGAATTTTTATATGTTTGATTGCTTAGAAATCTTAATGACTCATATATAATGAGTATGAAAAAAATTAATAAAAGGTCTCTTTTGAGTGCATAATAATTCAAAGGAGATTTTTTTATGTGGTATAAAGGAAAAGAAGAGATATTAAAACAATTAGAAACAAGTTCTAAAGGCATAACAAATTCAGAAGCGAACAAAAGATTAAAAGAAGAAGGATTAAATAGAATTCCAACAGGTAAGAGAAATACTATTTGGAACATAATTATTGAACAACTGAAAAATCCAATAATATTTATACTATTTTTTTCAGCAATATTTTCAATAATAACACAAAGTAAAGCAGATGCAATATTTATATTTGTTGTAATAGGAATAAATACAATTATAGGAACATATCAGGAATGGAGTTCAGAAAAAAGTGCTGAGAAGCTTCAAAATATGATAAAAATTAGAACTAAAGTATTAAGAGATGGAAAAATAGAAGAAATCGATTCAGAAAATATAGTTGTTGGAGATATTATAGAATTAGAATCTGGAAATAAAGTACCTGCTGATTTGAGATTAATAGATGTAAAAAATTTAAGTATAGATGAATCTGTTTTAACAGGTGAATCAAAACCAAAAAATAAATTAGATATAACATTGCCTAAAGAAACAGAATTAGCAGAAAGAGATAATATTGCATTTGCAGGAAGTATAGTTACAAAAGGAAGAGGAATAGGTGTTGTAATAGCAACAGGTCAATATACAGAATTTGGAAAAGTTGCTGAAAATGTATTACTTTCAGAAGATTCAAAAACACCATTAGTAATAAAAATAGAAAAATTTTCAAAACAAATAAGTTTTGCATTTTTAATTTTTGCAATAATTGTATCAATTTTTTTGTTTTTTAAAGGATATAAATTATCTGAAATATTATCAACAGTAATAGCATTAACAGTTTCTGCAATACCAGAGGGATTAACAATTGCTATGACAATAGTATTATCAGTATCTTCAAATAAAATGGCAAAAAGACATGTAATAGTAAAAAAACTAAATGCAGTTGAAAGCTTAGGAAGTTGTAATGTTATAGCAACAGATAAAACAGGAACATTAACTGCAAATGAACAAACTGCAAAGAAAATAGTTCTTCCGAATGATAGTGTAGCATCAATAAAAGGAATTGGATACAATGATATAGGTGAAATAAGATGTGATGAGAAAGATAAAACACAAATAAAAGAAATAGTGAAAATGGGATATGTAAACAATGAAGCAAGGCTTGAATATGATGGAAAACAATGGAAACATTCAGGTGATGCAATAGATACAGCATTTTTAGCATTAGGAATGAAAATTCCAATAAAACAACAATTTGATATAAAAAGTATGATACATTATGAATCACAATTAAAATATTCAGCAGTAGTATTTGAAGAAAATAATGAATATGTAGTAACTATAAAAGGGGCTCCAGAAAAAGTTTTAGAATTTTGCAAATATATTAATGAGAAAGAAAAGATAAATAAAGATAAAATTCTTAATCAAAATATTCAATTAGCAGAAGAAGGATATAGAGTTATAGCAATAGCTAAAAGTAAAATTCATAAGAGAAATTTTGAAACAAAAGAGCTAGAAGAAAAAGATCTTAAAGATATGATATTTCTAGGATTGATAGGATTTGTAGATCCGATTAGAGAAGGAGTAACAGAAGCAGTAGAAAGTTGTAAAAAAGCAGGAATTGAAACAATTATGATTACTGGAGACCAAAAAAATACAGCAGAAGCAATAGCCAAAAGAATAGGTATAACAAAAGTATATTCTAGAGCAACACCTATGGAGAAATTAGAAATAGTTAAAAAATTAAAAGAAGAAGGAAAAATGGTTGCTGTAACAGGTGATGGGGTAAATGATACACCAGCTCTAAAATCAGCTAATATAGGTGTTGCAATAGGAAGTGGAACAGATATTGCAAAAGAAACAGGGAATATGATAATAACAGATGATAATTTTTCATCAATTGTAAATGGTGTAGAAGAAGGAAGAAGAGCATATAATAATATAAGAAAAGTAATATATTTGCTCTTATCAACAGGATTATCTGAAATAATATTATTTGTATTAGCGATGATATTTAATTTTCCAATACCATTAGTCGCAATACAATTATTATGGTTAAATTTAATAAGTAATGGAATTCAAAGTAATGCTTTAGCATTTGAAAAAGATGTTGAAGATGTAATGAATAGACCTGCAAATAATGAAAAAATATTTGATAAATTAATGATAAATGAAATTATTATATCAGCAACAGTAATTGGGATAATAGAATTTGCACTTTATATTTATTTATATAATATAAGACATCTTGAAATAGAAGTTATTAGAAGTTATTTACTAACATTGATGGTCTTAATGGAAAATATTCATATCTTTAATTGTAGAAGTGAAAGAATTTCAGCATTTAAAATATCAGGACAAAATAATAAATTCTTGATATTTTCGATATTAATAACATGTTTAATACAAATAATAGTCGTGAGAAGTGATATATTATCAAATATATTACGTCTAAAAACAATACCATTAGAGTTTGCTGGTGGATTAGTAGTATTTTCAATACCTTTAATAATTATCATGGAAGTTTATAAAAAATTTGTGAACAAATAAGAAAAATTGAAAATTTTTCTTTGATTTGTTCATGCCCGATTTGAGTTTTCGACTTTATGTCGAAAAACTCAAAGGGCCAGCGATTATAGCATTTAAAATAATATGAAAGAATTATCTTTCATATTATTTTAAAAAAATTTATAAAAATTATTGACAATTGAGTAATTATTCAACTATAATATAGTAAAAGTTGAATGATTACTCAATTATTTTGCTTACAAAAGAGTAAGGAAAGGAGATATGTATGGCAAGGAATGAATTTGCTTGTGATTGTAATGTAATTCATCAAGATTTAGTTGAATCAACACAAAAACAAATGGTAGATGAAGATATATTAAATAAAATGGCAGATTTTTTTAGCATATTAGGAGATACAACAAGAGTTAAAATATTAGATGCTTTGGATAAAAATGAACTGTGTGTGTGTGACATAGCAAATGTACTTGGTATGAGTAAGTCGTCAATTTCACATCAATTAGGAACATTAAGAAGAAGTGGAATTGTAAAGTGTAGAAAAGTAGGGAAAGAAGTTTTTTATACACTTGATGATGAACATGTAAAAGAAGTGTTTGAAGTTGCTATAAAGCATATTGAACATAAAATATAGGATTGGAAAATATTTATAATTTTGGCTGTGTTAAATTTCATTTAAAATGTGGTTACATACACTACGTATGCGCCCTTGCCTTTTAAATAAAATTTGCCTTGCCAAAATTCAACTATTTTCCAATCTGGGTGTACAATTTTGAAATAAAAAAAGAAGGGTAGGTAATTATTATGAAAGTGAAATTTAAAATAAAAGGAATTGATTGTGCAAATTGTGCAGCAGAATTAGAAAGAGCTATACAAAAAATAGATGGTGTAACAGAGGCATCTTTGAGTTTTATGACAGAAAAATTGGTAATGGAAATTGAAGATGATAGAAAAGATGAAGTATTAAAAAATTTAAAAAAGGTTGTGAAAAAAGAAGAACCTGATTGTACTATAGAGGAAATTTAATTCTTTCTCAATTTTGGTTTTGTTTCAAGAAAGGAAAAAGATAAATGAAAAAAAGAGGAATTAAAATAATAATATCAGCAATATTATTTGTATTAGCATTAGTAATTACATTTTCAAATGAATGGATAAATAATGGATTGTTTATTATAAGTTATTTAGTTGTAGGATTTGAAATATTAAAAAAAGCTGTAAGAAATATATTTAGAGGAAAAGTTTTTGATGAAAACTTTTTAATGGCTGTTGCGACAATAGGCGCATTTGCAATAGGCGAATTTCCAGAAGCTGTTGCAGTTATGTTGTTTTATCAAGTTGGTGAATTATTTCAAAGTTATGCTGTTGATAAATCTAGAAAATCAATTGCAAGTTTAATGGATATAAGACCAGATTATGCAAATATTGAAAAAGATGGAAAAATTGAAAAAGTTGATCCTGATGAAGTGAAAATTGGAGATATAATTATTGTAAAAACTGGAGAAAAAATACCATTAGATGGTGTTATTATTGAAGGTAGATCAAGCTTAGATACAATGGCATTGACAGGAGAATCTGTTCCAAGAGTTGTAAAAACAGAAGATGAAGTATTAAGTGGATGTATCAATAAAGATGGTTTGTTAAAAATAAGGGTAACTAAAGAGTTTGGAGAATCAACAGTAAGTAAGATTTTAGATTTAGTAGAAAATGCAAGTAGTAAAAAATCAAAATCTGAAAACTTTATTACAAAATTTGCAAAATATTATACTCCAACAGTAGTTATAATAGCTGTACTTTTAGCATTTATACCACCAATAATATTAAAAGATTTTAGTACATTTTCAGTATGGCTATATAGAGCATTGTCATTTTTGGTTGTATCATGTCCATGTGCATTAGTAATATCAATACCATTAAGTTTCTTTGGTGGAATTGGTGGAGCATCTAAAATGGGAATATTAATAAAAGGAAGTAACTATTTAGAAGCATTAGCAAACACAGAAACAGTAGTATTTGATAAAACAGGAACATTAACAGAAGGAATTTTCGAAGTTCAAGATATTTATGCAGAAGGAATTGAAAAAGATGAGTTATTAAGAATTGTTGCACATGCAGAAAATTATTCAAACCATCCAATTGCTAAATCAGTAAAGAAAGCATATAACAAAGAAATTGACGAAAAAATCATAAAAAATCCACAAGAATTAAGTGGAAAAGGAATCTGGGCTAAAATTGATGAAAAAGATATTTTAGTTGGAAATGAAAAGTTAATGTTAGAAGAAAAAATAGACTTTAAAAAATGTGATGAAGTAGGAACGATATTATATGTTGCAATTGATAAAAAATATGTAGGATATGTATTAATTGCAGATAAAATAAAACAAGATTCTCCAAAAACAATTAGAGAATTAAAAGCAATGAATATTAAAAAAACAGTAATGCTTACAGGTGATAAAAAAGAAGTTGGAGAATATGTTGCTAAAAAGTTAAATATGGATAAAGTTTATACTGAATTATTACCAGATGGAAAAGTTGAAAAAGTAGAAGAATTATTAAAACAAAAGAGTGAAAAGGGAAAGCTTGTATTTGTTGGTGACGGAATAAATGATGCACCTGTTTTAACAATTTCAGATATTGGTGTTGCAATGGGTGGACTTGGATCTGATGCGGCAATAGAAGCAGCAGATATTGTTATAATGACAGATGAAACTTCAAAAATAAGTAAAGCAATTAACTTGTCAAAAAAGACAATGAGAATTGTTCGTGAAAATATTATTTTTGCAATATTTGTAAAAATAGCAGTTCTTGTATTAACTGCATTTGGAGCCTCTACGATGTGGGAAGCTGTTTTTGCAGATGTAGGAGTTTCTGTTATTGCAATAATTAATGCTTTAAGAATGTTGAATATAAAGAAATTTGAATAATAGAAAAAACGCAATCTTAATTGATTGCGTTTTTTATGGAATGAATATGATTTTGAAATTATTTCTTGTTAAAACTCAAACATTCTACAACAAAATCGTTTGCAGAATTTCCATCTACATCAACTTCTAAATATTGAGAAGGAATGTAGGTGATAAAAATTCTTTTGCATTTATCATTGATAACCCAATGATGTTTAATTAATTTTGTGTAAGTGTTTGTAAGTGTAATTTTACAAGAAGTGTCTTTTCCAACACTTGCTTTTATGATAACAAGTCCTCTCAGACCAGTACCAGTAGAGAAAACGTAATGTCCTTTTTCAAAGAAGAAAAGTACTAATTTGTTATCCATTAAAAAGCAAATGCTCCAAGTGATTGCTACAAAAACAATCACAGGTAAGATAATCAATAAATTCCGAGCCATATTTTTCCCTCCATTACATAACTCAATTGAGTGATTACATTTGTAAGTAAAAACTTACAAAATCAAGGTGCTTTACCTTAACAGGTAAAATAATACCATAAATTTACATAAAAGTCAATTCGCATTAAAAATTTTATATATAAAGACAAAGAGCAAACTTAGAACATGGATTCCAAGTTTGCTCTTTGCAAATATCGTTACAACGGTTTATTTTTTTTCTGTCAATTCTTCCTTGAGATGCTTCATTGCCAAATCGTGCTGGTTGCAAATATAATATCCGTATTTCTCAAATTCCTTAGAGCGATCATCTAATTTGAACAAACCATAGGCTAGATTATATTCAAAATTTTGTTCTGGTGTAGGAATATCAATTTTCCATTCAGGAATATTTAAAAGTGCTAAGGCATGAAAAAGTGAAAAGTAGTTGAAAGCAGCAGCAGTAGTGATATTAGGATAAATTCTGATGTATGACGGATTAGCTAATTCTTCCATAATTCGTTTTGCAATTTCATCTTGTATTTGTCGCATTTCTTTTTTAGTAAACTTTTTTTGTGGAAGTTTTAATGTAAGATAAAACAGATTGTCAAACTGGTTATAGTCAATACTATACCAGTATTCATTAGGAATGGCTTTTGGATAGGAAAGAGCTTCTGCGATTAATTTACAGCAACTTAATTCAAGTCCCATCCACTGAGCAGATTCAAGATTTTCCAGAAATTTTTCCAAATTTTCTTTTTTAATCATCATGTTGTTTTCCTCCAATTGTAAATTTGTGACAGAAAAAAATCGACAAATGTCAAAGACATCATATATAGAGTATAACACTAATTTACATAACTTGCAAGAGTGACAAAAAATATTTTGGGCAAAATATAGACATTTGAGGTTAAGTAGTGTAAAATAATTAAGTATAAAATGGAGAAAAATAATGATAAGAATAAAAGATATAAAAATAAGAGAAGATTTATTAGAAGAAAAAGTATTAGAAAAAGCATTACAAAAAAATAGATTACAAAAAGAAGATGTGAAAAAATGGTATATTTATAAAAAATCAATAGATGCCAGAAAAAAAGAAGATATTTTCTATAATTATACGATAGATATTGAACTAAAAGATAATAATAAAGAAAAAAGATTTGAAAAAATCGAAGAATATAAAATGCCAGAAATAAAAGTAAAAAGGACAAGTAAAATTCAACCAGTAATAATAGGAGCTGGACCAGCAGGTTTATTTTCTGCATTAATCTTTATTGAAAATGGAATAAAGCCAATTCTAATTGAAAGAGGAAAAAGAGTAGAAGATAGAGTAAAAGATGTCGAGGAATTTATAAATAATAGAAAATTTAACCCTAAATCTAATATTCAATTTGGAGAAGGTGGGGCAGGAACATTTTCAGACGGAAAATTAAATACTGGAAATTCAAGTATATATTCAAGAAAAGTACTCGAAGAATTTGTAAAATTTGGTGCTCCAAAAGAAATAATGTATGTTGCAAAACCACATTTAGGAACAGATAATTTAGTAAAGATTGTAAAAAATATTAGAGAATATATATTACAACAAGGGGGAGAAATCTTTTTCGAAGAAGAAGTTATAGATTTTGAAATAGAAAAAAATCAGATAAAATCTGTAATAACTCCAAGAAGAAAAATAGAAACAGATAGTGTTATATTAGCAATTGGACATAGTGCAAGAGACACATTTAAAAAATTGAATGAACTAGGAGTAAAAATTGCGCCAAAAAACTTTGCTGTTGGAGTTAGAATAGAACATTTACAAAAAGATATAAATATAGCTCAATATGGAAATAAGACAAAATTGAGATTAGGGTCTGCAGATTATAAATTAGTATATCATGCCTCAAATGGAAGAACTTGCTATACATTTTGCATGTGCCCTGGTGGAAAAGTAATGGCCTCAAATTCAGAAGAAAGTTCAATTGTAACAAATGGAATGAGTAATTTTGCAAGAGATGGAGAAAATGCAAATAGTGCATTACTTGTAAATATATCTGTTGAAGATTTTTATAAAGAATCTCCATTAGATGGAATGTATTTTCAAGAAGAATTAGAGAAAAAAGCATTTGAATTAGGCGGAAAAAACTATAATGCACCAATACAAAGAGTTGAAGATTTTCTCGAAAATAAAACAACAACAAATTTAGGAAAAATAAAGCCAACATATATGCCTGGAGTAACATTTGCCAACCTGAATGAAATATTGCCAGAATTTGTTTCAAATACATTAAAAGAAGGATTAACAGAATTAGACAAAAAATTACATGGATTTGCTGAACATGATGCAATAATGACGGGAGTAGAAACAAGAAGTTCATCACCAGTACAAATAACAAGAGATAAAGAAACAATGAATTCAATTAATATTCAAGGACTATATCCATGTGGAGAAGGTGCAGGATATGCTGGAGGAATTATGACAGCTGCTATTGATGGAATAAAATGTGCAATAAAAATAATTGAAAAAGAGTAAAATTATAATATATTTAATGAAAAAAATTCCAGCATAAAAAACAAAGAAAAAATCATTATAAGTGAGTATAAATTTGAAAAAAAGAGATATAATAAAATTAGCATATAAAATTTAAGAAATTTGAACCAAAAAAGTGTTGCAATAGAAAAAATTATATGCTAAAATATGTATAACAAATAAATAATTAGAACAAAGCAAAAACCCTGCGTAGTGCGTGTAGACAGAATTTTTAGAACCTACAAGTTTAAAGAGGGACCTTAAATCTTTGAATATGGCGTGCAAGCTTACACTTTAGCATTTGTAAAATTACATTTCGAGTAGTAAGAAGCCCATGAGTATTCAAGAAGGAACCCACCTGTCGAAGACAGGTCCTTAAAAATTCAATCAACTTACGGCTAATGTGGGGATTGCTTTTTTTTGTGTGTAAAAGCTTTTAAAAATTATAAAGAATTTCTTAAAAAGCTTTTCTTTTTTTGAAAAATATAATATAATGTATTTGCGATTTTAATATATTCAAAAGTGCTGATTCTTGCGAAAGGAAGGATATTTTAATGAAAGAAAAAAAGAAAAAAAATAAACAACATAGTAATTCAAATAAAAAAAATATGAAAAGTCAAAAAACAAATGCAAAAAATGCAAATAATAAGTTAATAGAAAAAGATACTAAAATGAAATTCAAGTATAAACATCCAAAATTAGCGATAACATTAAAAATATTATTGGTATTAATAATATTATTAGTTGTTGTTGGGACAGGAGTTATAATAGGACTTGTATATGGATTTTTTGGAGATGATTTGAAAATTGATTTATCAAAATTGACAATGATAGAAAATACAGTAATAGTAGATTCAAATGAAAACGTATTAGCAGAACTAAATGGAAAAGAAAGTAGAAAAATTATTACACTAGATGAAATGTCACCATATTTACCTAAAGCATATATAGCAATTGAAGACGAAAGATTTTATCAACATCATGGAGTTGATTTAAAAAGAACAACAGCAGCAATTCTTTCATTTGTAACACATTTTGGAAAATCAACAACAGGTGGAGGAAGTACAATAACACAACAATTGGTTAAAAATATAACACAAGATAAGGAAAGTAGTGGAATCAACGGAATATTAAGAAAAGTAAAAGAATGGGCTAAAGCATATCAAGTAGAGAATGAATTAAGTAAAACTCAAATATTAGAATTATATTTAAATTTGATACTTGTTGGAGGAAGAAACTATGGAGTTCAAACAGGAGCAGAATATTATTTTAATACAGATGCATCAAATTTAAGTATTGCACAATGTGCATTTTTAGCAGGAATAAATAATTCACCAAATGCGTATAATCCATATTCAGGAAAAGATAATACTGAAAAAATTAAAAAAAGAACAAAAACAGTATTAGGACAAATGAAAAAATGTGGATGTATAAATCAAGAAGAATATGATTCAGCAGTTGCTGAGGTTGAAGCAGGATTTAATTTTGAAAATGGAGTAAAAGGAAATGTTTATTCATCACATACAGATGCATTAATTTCACAATTGATAGATCAAATTGCACAAGAAAAAAATATTTCTAAAACAGCAGCAGAAACATATTTAAATACAAGTGGATTAAAGATATATTCTACACAAGATGTAGATATTCAAAAAATAATGGAAGATGAAATGTCAGAATCTAGATATATATTGAGTGGAAAAGATACTAGTGGAAATGATGTAACAGCAGAAGCTGCAGCAGTCGTAATTGATCCAGAAACAGGATATGTTGTTGGAGCAGTTGGACAATTAGGAGAAAAAACAACAGCAAGAGGATTAAATAGAATAAATAGTCCAAGACAAACTGGCTCATCAATAAAGCCATTATCAGATGTATTACCTGGAATTGAAGAAGGAATAATAACACCTGCTACAATATATTTGGATACAAGAACAACATTTGGAGGAACATGGACACCAAAAAATTATAATAGATATACAGGAAAAAGAACTGTTAGATCAGCATTAACAACTTCTCAAAACATCCCATTTATAAAAATACAAGCAGAATTAACTCCCCAAAAAGGTATTGAATATTTAAAGAAAATGGGAGTATCAACATTAGATGATGAAAAAGATAATAATTTAGCATCTGTTGCAATAGGAGGATTTACATATGGTATTAGTCCATTAGAAATGGCAGCAGCATATGCAATGATTTCGAATGATGGAGTATATATTAAACCAACATTTTATACAAAAGCTGTAGATTCTAATGGAAATATAGTATTAGAGCCAAACCAACCAACAGAAAGAGTATGTTCAGTACAAACAGCATATATAGTAAAAGATTTAATGAAATCTGTAGTTAATGATTCAGCAGGAACAGCAACATATACAAGAATTAGTGGAATGGATTTAGCAGCCAAAACAGGAACAACAAATGAAGATAAAGAGAGATGGATGTGTGGATTTACAAACTATTATTCATGTGCTGTATTATATGCTTTTGATGAACCAAGAACAATTACAAAATCAAGTAAACAATCATCAGGTTTAATATTTGCTAATATAATGAAAGAAATACATAGTGGATTAGAAAAATCAACATTTAAACAACCAGACGGAATTGTTTCTGCACGAGTATGTAGAACAAGTGGAATGTTAGCTTCAGATAAATGTACAGATACATATTCAGAAATATTTGTGGAAGGAAAACTACCAGAAACTTGTGATGCACATCAAGGAACATATACAATTTGTACAGAGTCTGGATTATTAGCAAATCAATATTGTCCAGAATCTTCAAGAAAAGTTAGAGAGACTGGTTATGTAATAGAAAAAGAAAGATTAGATTTATGGAATACATTAGAAGGAAGGGAGAGTGAAAACTCTGCACCAACTGAATATTGTAATATTCACAAAGCACCAGAGGAAAAGCCAACAGAGAGTACAAAGCCAACAGAAGGCACTAAACCATCTGAGAGTACAAAACCAACAGAAAGTACAAAGCCAGCTGATGATACATCAAGTACAAAACCAACAGAGAGTACTAAGCCAACAGAGAGTACTAAGCCAACTGAGAGTACTAAACCATCTGAAGGTGAAACTACACCAACTCCAGATCTACCAGAAGAAGATACAAATACTGAAGAATAATAAGAATTTTTGCCTCACAATATGTGGGGCAAAAAGCATAAAATAGAATAGAAAGGAAGGCATATATGGATATTTATTTTTACAACACATTAACAAAAGAAAAAGATTTATTTAAACCAATTGAAGAAGGAAAAGTTAAAATATATTCTTGTGGACCAACAGTATATAAAGATGCAACAATAGGAAATATGAGAACAAACTTATTAAATGATACATTAAGAAGAGTTTTAAAATATAATGGATATGAATTAAAACATGTAATGAATATTACAGATGTAGGACATT
>OKWJ01001575.1_pt1 | contig 15319 bp, 14 predicted proteins | sample 1607121 | NCBI WGS metagenome assembly OKWJ01 (sample SAMN04414080, study PRJEB24778) | human gut metagenome | material: faecal | host: Homo sapiens | reverse complement strand
ACCGAGCCTACCTTGAAAAAGGCGAAACTGCTTTTGTGCTGTCGCAGATCAAAAAAGGATTTGTACAGAACTATGCCGCCTTTGTTTATGAGGACGTCTGTCGCGAAAAAATGTGGGAACTTTCAACCGCCGATACTTGGGATTTCCACTTTGACAAAGTGGGCAGATATTGGGGCGCCAAAGCGGGTGAAATCGACATCGTCGGCATTGATACCGCGAGCGGCAACCTTGTGCTTGGCGAATGTAAATACACCACCTCGCCCAAAGGATTATCTGTTTTACATGCTCTGCAAGAAAAAGCCGAAACCATGCTCAAACTCACGCAGACGAAAAACGTGCAGTATATTCTATTCAGTACGGCAGGTTTTACGCAGGGATTGACGGACGAGGCAAAAAAGGATACAAATATAAAACTTATAGAAAAATTATAAAAAAAATTTTTTATATATGACAATATTTGTCAAGTTTAATATGATATAATAGTTTATAATAAGGATTTTTTCAAAAAGGTGATACTATGGCGAATTCGATAAAAGAACAAGAACGCGAAGAATTGCATAAAGCAATTTGGAACATTGCCAACGATTTGCGTGGCAGCGTTGACGGCTGGGATTTCAAGCAATACGTTTTGGGGTTCATGTTTTATCGCTATATTTCGGAAAACATAACCGACTATATCAATGCGGGTGAATATGAAGCGGGCAACACCGCTTTCAACTATGCCGACATTTCAGACGAAGAAGCCGAACAGGTTCGCGATGATATGGTCAAGACAAAGGGCTTTTTCATTCTTCCCAGCCAATTATTTGTCAATGTGCGCAAAAGAGCGAAAAGCGACGCTGACCTGAACGAAACGCTCGAAAAGATATTCAAAGCAATCGAAGGTTCGGCGCAAGGTACGGACAGCGAAGAAAACTTTAAGGGACTGTTTGACGATGTTGACGTAAATTCCAACAAACTCGGCGCGACGGTCGCAAGAAGAAATGAAAAACTCGTCAAATTGCTCGACAGCATCGGCGACATGAAACTCGGCGACTATAAGGATAACACGATCGACGCTTTCGGCGACGCCTATGAGTTCCTAATGGGTATGTACGCGAGCAATGCGGGCAAGAGCGGCGGAGAATACTTTACACCGCAGGAAGTTTCCGAACTTTTGACGAAACTCACCGTTGTGGGCAAAACCGAAGTCAATAAGGTATACGATCCCGCTTGCGGCAGCGGCTCGCTCCTTTTGAAGTTTGCCAAAATTCTCGGTAAAGAAAATGTGCGACAAGGCTTTTTCGGTCAGGAAATCAACTTGACAACGTACAACCTCTGCCGTATCAATATGTTTTTGCACGACATCGATTACGACAAGTTCGACATTGCCAACGAAGATACGTTGACAAAGCCCCAGCATTGGGATGACGAACCTTTTGAAGCGATTGTTTCCAATCCGCCGTACTCCACTAAATGGAAAGGCAGCGACGATCCTCTGCTTATCAACGATCCTCGCTTCTCCCCTGCCGGCATTCTCGCCCCCAAAAGTTATGCGGACATGGCGTTTATTATGCACTCCCTCTCTTGGTTGGCTACGAGCGGCGTGGCTGCTATCGTCTGTTTCCCAGGCATTTTCTATCGCGGCGGCGCAGAGCAAAAGATACGTAAATATCTCATTGAGAATAACTTCATCGACTGTATTATACAATTACCCAGCAACTTATTTTTTGGCACAAGTATCGCCACTTGTATTATGGTACTGAAAAAATCAAAGACGAGTAACGACGTGCTTTTTATCGACGCGAGCACGGAATGCGTGAAAGTTACCAATAACAATAAGTTGACCGATACAAATATCGAAAATATTTTGCGGCTTTTTACCGAACGCAAGGACGTGGAATATACCGCCAAAATTGTGCCGAACGCTATGATCGGTGAAAACGATTTTAACCTGTCCGTCAGCACTTACGTTGAAAAGCAAGACATGCGGGAAAAGGTCGATATAAAAGAGTTGAACAAACAAATCGCCGAAATCGTCGCCCGCGAGCAGGTTTTGCGCGACGAAATTGATAAAATCATAAAGGAAATTGATGTATAATTATGACGAAATGGCAACTTGCACGATATTTAATTGAGGCAAAGAAAAATATTGATACTTTGCTTTATATAAAAGAAAATCAGAAACTGCTTGTCAATATTGATTTGCGTGCGAGAATTGCAACCACCTGTCAACAGTTCTACATAAACTGTTGTATAGTGTTGGATAAATCTTTTCCGAAAGACAAGAAAAAAATTTGTCAAAATGAAATTATTTCCTCTATTTACTATGAGAGAGATAAAAATTCTGCTCATAAGGATGAGAATTACAAGCGGCAAAAATATAATACACCTGATGAATTGATTGCAATATTGAAAAATCAATTAGCGGAAGTCCGAAACCTTTGTAAAGATTTTTTGCCTGAAAACCTTACATTGGATTATGTTCCTCATGATAAAGAATTATTTCGCTTTGCTTATTGTGTAAATCCCGAAATCGAAAAAGATGTTTTTACGGTGAAATATCCTGCAAGTGTTTTTCATTCTTATCAACTTTCGGAAGAAGGTCGGCATTATTTTCGGGAATTTGATACTACAGAAGAAGACAGGCGTATCGCAAAGGAATCGGGTTACGATTATGATAAAGTTATTGCGCGCCAAGTTTTACAAAGTGTGGATGATATTCAAGGAATGAGTGAGTCGGAAAGACAAAGACAAGCAGTTATTGTTGAAAATGGCTTAAATAGTTACGAAGGCTTACAAAACCGCCAAGATTTTTGTATTAAAATGAATGTTTTATTTAGTTTGGATATGTGGGTAACGCCAAACTTTGAATTTTTTAAAATGATAGAAGAATTAAAATCCGTAGGATTTTTGGATCAATTTGAAATTGAACATTTAGAAAAATTGCAAAATGAAGAAAGCCTAAAAAAAGTACAAGCTATATTGGAGAAATATAAATGCAAAAATTCGAAGAATTGATACAAAAACTTTGCCCGAATGGGGTGGAATATAAACCTCTTGGAGAGTTGTGTGAAATAAAAAAGGGAAAACAACTTAATAAAGACGGTTTGTTAGAACAGGGAAAATACCCCGTGATCAACGGTGGTATAAATCCGTCAGGCTATTGGAACGAATATAATTTTGAAAAAAATTTAATTACTATTAGCCAAGGCGGAGCGTCTGCTGGATATGTAAATTTTATTACAACACGATTTTGGGCAGGTGCACATTGCTATGTATTGGTTAATCCCAAAAATTGCCTAAATTATCGTTTGCTTTATCATATAGTTAAAAATTATGAAAAGGAATTGATGTCGGCACAAGTTGGTGCAGGTATTCCGAGTGTGTCAAGCAATAAATTGGCAAGTTTGAGTATCCCCGTTCCCCCTATTGAGGTGCAGGAAGAAATCGTGCGGATTCTGGATAAGTTTACAGAGCTTTCAGCGGAGCTTTCAGCGGAGCTTTCAGCGGAGCTTTCAGCTCGCAAAAAGCAATATGAGTTTTATAGAGATGAATTGTTGAATTTTAGTGATAGGAAGGATATAAAATTTTTACCTGTTTCGGAATTATTTGAATTTAAGAATGGACTTAATAAAGGAAAGGAGTTTTTCGGAAAAGGAATACCGATTGTAAACTTTACGGATGTTTTTAAAAACCGCTGGCTTACAAAGGAAATGCTAAAAGGCCGTGTAACACTAAGTCCTGCTGAAATAGAAAGATATAGCGCAAAAAAAGGCGATGTCTTTTTTACTCGTACATCTGAAACACAAGAAGAAATTGGCATGACAAGTGTTTTACTTGAAGATATTGAAAATTGTGTTTTTAGCGGTTTTGTATTACGTGCGCGCCCTAAAACCAAATTACTATTACCGAAATTCTATTCATATTATTTTTCGGCAGCACATATTAGAATGCAAATAATAAAAAATAGCACATTTACAACACGTGCGTTAACAAGTGGGCCTAAACTATCAAAAATATTAGTTCCCATTTTATCTTTTGAAGAGCAACTTCGTTTAACGACTATTTTAGATAATTTTCATAGTCTTGTAACAGATATTTCCGAAGGTTTGCCCGCAGAAATCGAGGCGCGTCAAAAGCAATACGAATACTATCGGGATAAACTTTTGACATTTAAGGAGAAAACAATTTGTGGCTAAACGAAAAAAACAAGTCATAAAGCATACAGAGATACAAAAAACCGAAAGTACTTCTGTGAACAATGTAAACGAAGAAATGCTTTCAAACGCAATTACGAAGGCATTATTAGAATATGATAAGCGAAAAGAACAAGAAGCGCAAGTTAAATTAAAAAAAGAGAAAGCAGAGTTTAATGCGCATTTAGGCATAGAATCAGGCAAACCTAAGTTTTTTGCGGCTATGAAATTGTTATTTCGCCCCAAAAAATATGCGAAAAACATGCAAGCCAATGCAGAGTTGACAAAATTAGTTTTGAAACTTATTTATAAATTTGTTGAATGGGTTTTGCTTTTGCTATCAATTTTTATGATCGCCGCTGTTCCTTTGCAGTTTATAATCCCCGGCGCTCCTATCGTGGCTTGGTATATTGACGTAGTTATCGTTGTATGGGCATTTCCTATATTTTTGCTTTCGCGCATTTTTAGAATGGCAAGTTATGAAATTGACCGAATAAAAGATTACAACTACTTATTTGGTTTATTCGCAACGGTTACTTCAATTATTTCCATTGTCATTGCGATAATCGCCATTGTAAAATAATGAGGTTGAAACTATGAGTACATATAACATCATAACACAATCGAATGAAAGCACGGTCGTGGCGGAATATACGGCAAGTTCCGTGCGCAGCGACGCCTATCAGAGCGAATCCGATTTGGAGCGCGAATTTATCGCGTTGTTAAAAACCCAAGGATATGAATATTTGCCTATCCACACGGAAGCCGACCTGATCGTCAACTTGCGCAAACAGTTGGAAATTTTGAACGGCATACAATTTACAGATTCCGAATGGAAACAGTTCTTTTCAGTACATATCGCAAACGCCAACGAAAGCATTGTAGAAAAAACGCGGAAACTTCAAGAAGGCGACAGCCGTATCAATTTCAAACGAGACGACGGGATGACAAAAAATATTGCGCTTATCAACAAAGCGGATATACACGCCAACAGGCTGCAAGTCATCAACCAATACGAGAACAACGCCGGCACTTACAAAAACCGCTACGACGTTACCGTACTTGCAAACGGTCTTCCCCTCGTTCATATCGAACTCAAACGCCGCGGCGTGGCAATACGGGAAGCGTTCAATCAGATCAACCGCTACCAACGCGACAGTTTTTGGGCGGAAAGCGGGTTGTTTGAATATGTGCAAATATTTGTCATTTCCAACGGAACGCATACCAAGTATTACAGCAACACCACGCGCGACAACCATATCCGCGACGCGAAAAAGGCACAGGGAGTCAAAAAGCAACGCACGAGCAACAGTTTTGAATTTACTTCCTTTTGGGCAGACGCACATAATCGGATTATCCCCGATTTGATTGATTTTACAAAGACGTTCTTTTCCAAACATACGCTTTTGAATATCTTGTCGAAATACTGCGTATTTTCTTCGGAAAATATGCTGCTTGTCATGCGCCCGTACCAAATCGCCGCGACGGAAAAGATTTTGAATAAAATCGAAGTTTCTAATAACTACAAACAATACGGCACGATCGACGGCGGCGGATATATCTGGCATACGACGGGTAGCGGAAAAACGCTCACTTCTTTCAAAACCGCGCAACTTGCGACCGCGCTCCCTTATATCGACAAGGTTTTGTTTGTGGTTGACCGAAAAGATCTTGACTACCAGACGATGAAGGAATACGACCGCTTTCAGAAAGGGGCGGCAAACAGCAACACTTCCACGGCAGTTCTGAAAAGACAATTGGAAGATACGAACGCGCGGATCATCATCACGACCATTCAAAAATTGGATAAGTTCATTAAAAAATATAAGGGACACCCCGTTTTTGAAAAGCACGTCGTCATTATCTTTGACGAATGCCACCGCAGTCAGTTCGGCGATATGCACGTTGCCATTACGAAATCTTTCAAAAAATATCATTTGTTCGGCTTTACGGGAACGCCGATTTTTGCGGTCAATGCCAATGCGGGAACAAAGCACGCCAACCTTAAAACGACGGAACAGGCGTTCGGCGCAAAACTGCATACATATACTATCGTCAACGCCATCAACGATAAAAATGTTTTGCCGTTCCGTATCGACTATATCAAAACGATGGATAAAGAACCGGATATAGACGATAAACAGGTTTCGGATATAGACAGAGAAAAGGCTTTCAATGCCCCTAAGCGTATTCGCAAGATCGTCGATTATATTTTGGAAAATTTCAACCGAAAAACATACCGCAACGAAAAGAGTTACTCTTTTAACGCGCTCACGAATATATCGGAAGTCGTTACGGCGAAAGACGCCAAAGCGGTCGAAGAGATCAAGCAGAAATTGCGCCTTTCGGGATTTAACTCTATCTTCTGTGTTTCGTCTATCGAAGCGGCAAAACTGTACTATAACGAGTTCAAGCGGCAGATGAACGAGAATCCGAGCAGAAAACTGAAAATTGCAACCATTTTTAGCTACGCCGCCAATGAAGAAGAAAACGACGGTCTGTTGGGCGAAGAAAATTCAGAAGATACTTCCGCCCTCGACAAAACTTCGCGCGACTTTTTGGAAAGCGCGATCCGCGATTATAACGAAATGTTCCGCACCAATTACGATACTTCGAGCGAAAAGTTTCAGAATTATTACAAGGATATTTCGCTCCGCATGAAGAATCGCGAAATCGACTTGCTTATCGTAGTCAATATGTTTTTGACTGGGTTTGACGCCACTACACTCAATACCCTTTGGGTGGATAAGAATTTGAAGCAGCACGGACTTTTGCAGGCATATTCGAGAACAAACAGAATATTGAATTCAATCAAAACTTTCGGCTATATTGTTTGTTTCCGCAATTTACAGAAACGCACGGATGACGCCATTTCTCTTTTCGGCGACAAAGACGCGGGCGGTATATGTGTATTAAAGGGATATAAAGACTACTATTACGGTTACGACGGAAAAGCAGGCTATGTTGACCTGATAGATGAATTGCAAACAAAGTATCCGCTTTCCGAGCCGCAAATTGTCGGCGAGCAAGCGCAAAAAGATTTTATCGGGCTTTTCGGCGCCATATTGCGTATGCGGAATATCCTTTCCTCTTTCGACGAATTCGCCGGCAACGAAATCCTGTCTGAACGCGATATGCAGGACTATCAGGGCAGATATAACGACCTTTATGACGGGTGGCGCAATCGTCGGAAAGACGCCGAAAAAGAAAATATTAACGACGATATTGTATTTGAAATCGAATTGGTCAAGCAAGTCGAAATCAATATCGACTATATTCTGTTACTTGTCAAAAAGTATCACGACGGGCATCAGGAAGATAAAGAAATTCTCGTTTCCATTCATAAAGCGATTGATTCGAGTTTGGAACTTCGCAGCAAAAAAGCGCTTATTGAAAACTTTATTGCGGGCATTAACGATGTGGACGACGTACTGCTTGAATGGCGCGAATTTGTTATAAAGCAAAAGGAAATTGAACTTGCCGCCATCATATCGGAAGAGCACTTGAAAGATGAAGAAACGAGGAAATTCGTGGATCGTTCTTTCCGCGACGGTGTTATGAAAACAACAGGAACAGATGTCGATAAAATTATGCCAGCCATGTCAAGATTTGACGGTACACGGGAAAAGAAAAAGGATATCGTCATTCAAAAGCTGCTGCTATTCTTTGAAAGATTTTACGGTATATCTTAAAGTGAGCTGATAAAATGAAAATGTATGCGTGTTGCCCGATATGCGGGTATAAGTTGTGTAAAGGCGAAAGCGGTTCGGACGTGGATATACTCTGTCCCCGTTGCAGTAAACTCATTCGGGTGGTCATTACCGAAACAAATACAAAATGTATTCCGACAGACCATCCGAAAAAAGGAAAAACGATAGATTTATCGGAGTAGTATATGCCACTCATTACATACAAATTTGCCGACGGACATACGGAAGAAATCGAAGTTTCCGAAGAAGTTGCGGCGGCATTCGCGCAGTTGGAAAAGTATGAAAAGAAAGTAGAACGCAAAGAAACACGTCGGCATGTTTCCTTAAATTTACTTATGGTAAACGGCTTTGACTTCTCTGCTGACGATACAGACATTTTAGATGCTTTCGATAAGGAAGAACAAGAAAAATCGGAATGGCGAGAAGAACGATTCCGCAGACGAGTTTTGGACGATAAGAAAATTGAAATCTTTTCATTACTTACCTTTCGGCAAGCAGATGCGTACTTTCGGCATAAATATTTGCATATTCAGAAAACAGAGATTGCAAGATATTTGAACGTAACCGAAGGCGCAGTCCGTAAACTTATCAAAAAAGCGGAAGCAAATTTACAGAAATACAGATTAGCAAACGAGAAAGAAGTTAAACTGTTGGAAGCAATTTTCGGCTCTGTTTTATAAGGGGTACGATTTTTGCGCCCCTTATGGCTATATTATGAGGGGACTTTTCTCAAAACTGAATAGAGAATGAAAAGTCAGTCCGTTATCGGGCTGATTTTTTGTATGTCCCGAAATATTGTCATAGGAGGTAAACATGAGCAGAAAAGACGAACGGCGGGATGCGCTTTTGCGGTTTATCCGCAGGCGGAGCGGGCGGCGGTTTACCGTGGCGGTCATGGCGAGAGAGTTCGGCGTGAGCGAACGGACGATACAGGACGACCTCTCCGCTTTGGAAGTATTCGGACAGATCAAGCGAACACCGAGTTACAATTCGCTGCACCGGCAAAACGGAAATATTATCGTCTATACGGGCAGCCGCAAACGGCAATCTCACAAACCGAACGACGGATAGAAAAGACGGAGATCGCCCTGTTTGAGGGGTGGAGCCAAAGAGAGCGAAAAAGACCTATTTTGTTGAACAGGATAAGAGCCGAGACTCACTTTGCAGTCTCGCTCACAATTTACGGGAAGGCGGGATACCCGCTTCCGTCTTTTGAAGGGTGAAATTTAATTGTTTGCAAAATAGCCGTTTTAATCCGTGTTCTGCGCGTATCGGTCGGGAAATCAAAGATACATTCCAAGTCGCTTATAAGCGAATTTAAGCGCGAATACGGACTTACGGCGGCAGCATTACAAATATGATTTGGAGGTAATTTGTATTTGAGGATTTACGGGAACAATTCGGCAGTTAATATCGAACAGGTCATCGCGAACGAGGTAAAACGGCTTTCGGCGCAATTCGGAAAAAGTTTTCTCGATTGCGAGGACATTATAAAACTGACGGGCTTGGGCAGGGACAACGTGCGTACGCTCATGCGCAGCCGCCGCTTTCCCGTCATGAAAGTCGGCAAACGGCAGGTCGTGAGCATTGTCAACTTTGTAACGTGGCAAATGAGCGAGAATACGGGAGGCAATCACTATGCCGCGTAAAAAGGCTACATCCAAACGGGCAAACAACGAAGGCAGCGTCTATAAAAATAAGCGCGGGCTTTGGGTGGCGCAAGCGACGATCGGCTACGACGAGAACGGCAAGCAGATACGCAAAGCGGTTTCGGGCAAAACGCGCGCGGATGCAATCGCAAACCTTGCCCCTTATCTTCCCAAAAACGGCGCGCGCAAGCAACTGATCCAACAGGATATGCCGCTCCAAAAGCATATGCAATTTTGGTTGATGAAATACAAAAAGCGCACGATTGCCGCGCGCACATTTGAGCGTTATGTTGTCAACGCAAAGCGATATATCTATCCGCACATGGGCGATTATCTGCCGCAAAACATTACGACAAATTTGTTGCAGGACTTCCTCGGCGGTATGCTCGACGACGGCTACGCGCTCGATACCGTCAAACATATCAAATACCAGCTCGGACAATATTTTGAATATTGTATCGACGAGGAAATCATAGACAAAAATCCGGTGAGCAAGGTGCGCCTGCAATCGCGAGAACGCAAGACGAAGGACGCCGCCGAACAACAGGAATACAAGGCTATTCCCGAAGAACTGCGCGACCGCTTTTTACAGGCAATCGGTACGAGCGTACTATTCAAACCTCTTTGCCTGACCTCTATGTTTGCGGGCTTGCGGATCGGTGAAGTGCTCGCCCTCAAATGGAAGGATTTTGACGAGAAGAATAAAACGCTTTCCGTCGTCCGCGCGCAGACGGTAGAACCGACCTTTGACGAGAACGGAAACATTACCAAGCGGGAATACGTCGTCGGCAAGACAAAGACTGCGGGCAGCGTGCGTGTGCTGCCCATTCCCGATTTACTTGTCGATGCTTTGAAAGAATGGAAAAAATTGCGCACCATGCAAGAACTCATGACCAAAGCACCCGTGAGCAAAGCAGATGATTTTATCTTCGCCAACAACAACGGAGAAATGCGCTCTTATCACGGCACGCGGACAATGTTCAACCGCCTATTGAAAAAGCACGGGTTGGAAGATGCGGGAATACATTTTTACAAATTGCGGCACACCTTTTCCAATACGCTCTTCGAGGCGCAGGAAAACCCGAAAGTCATTCAGATGCTCATGGGACATAGGAAGGTCGAAACGACGATGATCTACAACACAGCCACTACAAACAAGTATTTGCAGAAGGCGGTCGATGTGTTCGACGAGCGATACGCGCCGAGCGAACAACATACACCCGCGCCGCAGCCTGCGGAAAAACCCTCTGTGGCGGTTTCAGACGCAAATGGAGAAAGCCACGGCGATACTTTCCTGCAAAATATCGCGCGGCTTATGGACGAATACGGCGTATCCTCTCTGGACGAACTTATGGAAGCCATGGACGACGACCGACCAAAGCCGCGGCGCGGAAAAAACTTTGAAATGTAACGGACAGCTAAAAAGCCATCGCCTTTTCGGGCGGTGGCTTTCGTCATATTGAAAGGGGTGTTTGCTATTGTTTGCTACCGAACCCGAAAAAGGCAGTTTTTAAGCGTTTTGGGCAGTCCGAAAAATGGCTTTTCAAATTCTTGCTACAAGTCAGGATGAAAGTCAAAAAAATAGCAAAAAATGTTTGCTACCGTGTTTGCTATTGATTTTGTGTTTTTCCTTGATTGTGTAAAACGGTGTTGAAAATAAAGAAAAAACCACAATATCTTGTGGTTTTCCTGTGGAGCTGATAGCGGGATTTGAACCCGCGACCTCGTCCTTACCAAGGACGTGCTCTACCTACTGAGCCATATCAGCAAATGAAGTTTTTTGCCGAATTTTGAGGGTTTTCGGCTTACCCGTTTTTCGTCCCGATATTCCTTACCAAGGACGTGCTCCACTCAAAAAAGAGAAAGTGCTCTAAAAAGATAAAAACGGCGGAAAATACACAGTATCTTGTGCTTTTCCCGCCGTTTTCTTATTATTTTAATACAATTCAAAGAAAAATGGTAGTAATGGTTTTTTGTTGCTTTTACTACCATTTACCACCATTTTAGATTTTTCAGATCGTTGCGGTCAGTTTAAAGGTGTTTTTGATGAGTAGCAGCACCGAATTTCGATGCGCTTCAAGTCCACAAATTTAAAGACGACAATATGCCGTTTTCTCTATTCTTAATTTAACGAAAGAATTATTACAAATTTTCTAAAATACATTGATTTTCGCCAAAAAGTTTGATATAATAAAACCGACAGGAGAAAATAATGATTTTAACGTTTGACAGTTTAACATTACAATTTAAAGATTACACCGATGTTAAAGGGAAGATCCGCCGCGAAGTACAATCGGGGCGATTAACGCAAATTACGCGCGGATTATACGAAACCGATGCGCGTGCGGACGGTAAATATCTTGCGGGCGCAATCTACGGTCCGTCTTATCTTTCTTTCGATTATGTACTGTCGATGTGTTCGCTGATTCCCGAAGCGATCTTTCGGACTTACACTTCCGCGACCTTCCGCAAAGGCAAAGCGAAGCAGTACGATAACGCGTTCGGCGTCTTCACATACAGGGACGTCCCTGCCGCAGTCTATCATTTTGGCGTGGAAATTCGGGAAGAAAACGGTTATTCCTATCAGATCGCCACTGCCGAAAAGGCACTGTGCGACAAACTGTACACAATATCGCCCGTCGGTTCGGTCAAAGCAATGCGGGCGTTACTGTTCGAAGATTTGCGCGTCGATGAAAACGACTTTTGGCAATTAAATCTGGACGACATCAAACAACTTGCGCCGCTCTATAAATCGACTAACCACAAGTATCTTGTAAAGCTGATTGAAGGAGGAAAATAAATGCAGACAATTTTAAGCCAAATGCTTTCTCTATATCCCGCGCAATCGCAAAGCGATGAAAAGAATATGCTGACAGAAGTTATACAGGAAGTCGCGCTATGCGGACTTTCCCGAGCGGGCTTTTTTAAGGACGCCGCGTTTTACGGCGGTACGGCGCTGCGTATCTTTTACGGACTTGACCGATTTTCCGAAGACCTGGACTTTTCGCTGGTTTCACCTGATGACGATTTTGAATTGAAAAAATATTTTTCGGTTTTGGAGAGCGAACTGCATGCCGTCGGACTGAACTTCAGGGTGGAAGAAAAAATCAAGGCGGCAGACTCCAATGTCAAATCGGCTTTCTTGAAAGGCAACACCAAGGAACACATTTTAAGCGTTTACAACGATGAGCAGAGCGCGACGAAAATCAATCCGTCTGAAGTAATAAAAATCAAGTTCGAAGTCGATACCAATCCCCCGGCTTTTGCGACATTTGAAAACAAGTACCGACTGCTGCCTTCGCCTTATCAGGTGAAATTGTATGATATGCCTTCATTGTTCGCAGGCAAACTCCACGCCGTCATTTGCCGCGCGTGGAAAACCCGTATCAAAGGCAGGGACTTGTACGACTATATTTTCTATCTCTCGCGAAACGTCGCGGTCAATATGCCGCACCTGAAAGCACGGCTCGTGGACTCCGGATTTATAAACGAAAGTTTCGACCTTACCCGCGAAGCCTTAATTTCCATGCTAAACGAACGCTTCGCTGCAATCGACTATGAACAAGCCAAGCAAGACGTAATCCCCTTTATCAAAGACAAAAGCAAGTTGGATATTTGGAGCAAGGAATTCTTTACGGAGATCACGAAAGGATTGAATGTAGGTAATTGATAAAATTAAAACTTAAAAATACAGATAAGCCGATATTTACATTGTATTTACGGGGGATAATATGCCAAGCAAGAAACTCGAAATTATTTATTATAACGGGCAGCCGGACGGAATTCGTTCCATTCGCAAGCATTTGTCTACAATGACCACCTATGTCATTCCGCGCCCTTTACTTACCGAAGCAAAGAAAATTACGGGCATCAACCGCCCCGGTATATACTACCTTATCAATGAAAGCGACGATAATAAAATTGCCCAAATTTATATCGGGCAGACTCGTAACGGTGTAATTCGGCTTGATGACCATAACCGTTCCAAAGATTTTTGGAATAAGGCGATTATGTTCCTTGCAGACAGCAAAACTTTTACCCTTGATATGATTAGCGGTCTTGAAGAATATGCCATTGTAAAGGCACACGAAGCCAAACGCTATACCGTCGAAAACTCTGTAAAACCTAAATATGAAATCGATGAATATGATCTTCCCCTCATCGAGGAAGTTTACGAAGAAATTCAGTTTATCATGGCGACACAGGGTTATAAGATGGATAATGCAAAATCAAAATTTAATGAAACGTCCGTTTTTCATACAACTCGCAATGGTATTAAGGCATACGGCGTATATGACGGTGATAAGTTTCTTGTCATTGAGGATTCACAAATAAATATGCTAAAAGAAGTTCCGTTTGCCAAATTAGCAAACCAACGTAATGAAGCATTAAAAAATGGTGACATTGTTATTGATAATGGCATTTACATATTGAAAAAGTCAATGGAGTTTTCAACGCCAAGCGGCGCAGCTTGTTTTATATTAGGCGGCAATCAAAACGGTTGGGTTGAATGGAAAAACGCTGACGGAAAAACTCTTGATGAAATTTATAGGAAGAAATAAACAGGATGGGTCGCAAAATGACAATTGATGTTAATCAGTCCGAGAAATATATTAAAGAACATATTTTAATTTTTGATAAAGATGGGAAACTCAAATGCCGAGAAAGAGTAAATCTTGAGTATAAGGAGTCATTTAGCTTTTCTAATGCATCTAAATATGCTAAAACCATGGCTGCCTTTGCAAACAATATAGGCGGATATATTATATTTGGAGTAAAAGACAAGCCTAGAGAAATCATAGGCGTAAATACCGCGTTCAAAGAAATGTCTATAGAAAAAATGACGGAGATATTAAATTCCAGATTTTCGCCTGAGATACTGTGGGAACAAGGGACTGTAGAATGTGAAAAAGGAGAAATTGGCTACATTTATGTAGAAGAAAGTTTAGATAAACCGATAATAGCAATAAAGGGCGAGGGAACAATAAGCAATGGCGATATATTTTATAGATATAAAGCACGAAGCGAAAAAATTAAGTATCCTGAGATGAATAAAATAATCAAAGAACGTGAGACAAGGATACAGAACAGTATTATCAAATTAGTAGAATCAATCCGAGAAGGAAATAGTCCTAATATTGGGATAATTAATTATAGCAACGGAAGGATTAGCACTCCTTATGGTATTGATGTTGCAATTGACAGAAAATTAATTGTTCAAGTTTTAAAAAAGGCGAAATTTATAAAAGAGGGACAGTTACAAGATACTGGAGAACCAGTATTAAAAGTAACAGGAAATATAGATCTTGCGGAGGAAATACCTGTTCCAGAATTAGAGCCTGATCGAAGCCATCCATATTTGCAAAAAGATTTAACTCTTAAACTCGGCATTGAAAGAAAATATACTCCTGCCCTAATTTGGTATTTTCATCTTAAAGATGAGAAAAAATATCATTTACCAATACAAACTTCTACATCGTCAAGTGTTCATAAATATTCTGAAACCGCACTAAAAAAATTACAAAAGGAATTAGAGGAGCACTCATATGATATTGGCTGGTTAGATATGGTAAAATCAAAATATAATGATACGCATCATAAAAAAACAATGTAAATCAACAAAGCATAATTAGATACTGATAGTCTGTACCTAAAAATACTGAACTTATTAAATACTTGTAACTAATTTTCCATTAACTTCCGATAATAGAAAATTATGAGAAGTAGTTAAGGAGCAACGAATATGTTACCTGAAGAAAAAGCAAGAATAAAAATTGATGAA
>OKWJ01001573.1_pt1 | contig 15349 bp, 18 predicted proteins | sample 1607121 | NCBI WGS metagenome assembly OKWJ01 (sample SAMN04414080, study PRJEB24778) | human gut metagenome | material: faecal | host: Homo sapiens | reverse complement strand
AGGAGCAGAGGGGGCAGGCAATGCGGGAAAAACGGATTGCGGGCCGTCTGCTTTCTAAAGTCTATCAGAAGGAAAGAGGGAAGGAGGCGAGGGATGAAATGCAGGAAAGAGGCTTATAAACAGTCAGCGTGCAGGCTGCCAAAAACGGGCAGCGTTTCAAAATTGAATGGCCGCTGGACTGAAAAAGTCCAGGGAAAGGAGACAGAATGACCATTGAAGAACAGCGGTATTTGGATGAATGTAAGAAAGTGCTGAACAGGGAGCAGTTGGATGCGGTTACCATGGCAATGGATTACGGGCTGCAGATACAGGAGATCCGGAAGGTAGTACAGAGTAACCAAAGCGCGCCATGTATGCATGAGATCGTTTTAGGGATGATGGAGGGAATCAAGACCGATGTGTTGGATTTCCTGTGTGAGAACGATTTTAACCAGTACCAGATAAAAGAAATCCGTGAGGGGATCGCGGGAGGGCTGACCTTTGAGCAGGTAAAATCCTATGCTACAAAGGAAATGTCCGCAAACCGTATGAAAAAAATGCGCCAGCAGTTGGAAAATACCATGCAGGAAAAGAATGGACAGTCAGATGACAGTGTAAGGGAGTACATGAAAGGGCTCATGGAGATCATGGAAACCTCGATACAGCAGTTTAGGGAAAGCAACGAGAGGTTTGATGCGCTGTCCTCTCTTGTAAAGGAGCATGTAGTAGATGAAAAGAACCGTGAAATCCAGGAGCTATATGAGAACCTGAAATATAAGGATAAGAGAATCCAGGAACTGCAGCGAAAACTGGCAGACCGTGATAAGACCATTGCGGATTTAAAATCAGCGATAGCAGAGGGCAGGCGGGAAACAGAACCGCAGAAGGTACCGGAGGAAAGGATACCGGAAAAAGTGCCGACAGTTCCTGACGGGGAAACAAAAAGAGGGGAACTGCTGTTTGAACCTGTTATGAAAGAACCGCAGGCAGAAAGGAAGAGGATGCTTGGATGGTTCCTGCGTGATAAAAAGGTCCCTCAGGATGTTTTTGGGAAGATCATGGAGGCAGACCTGTCTACGGAACAATTAGAGGAAGTGCGCCAGTGCATAGAGTGCGGGCTGACAGACAGGGAGATCGCGAGGGTAATAGAGAATACGCCTGCTCCGGAGCGTATGAGGAAAATGCGAGAAATACTGATGCTTATGAAGAAGAGAAAGGGAGGTGCCTGATATGTTTTCGATTGAACATGTTGTCCGGATTTTTCCTTTATTGGAGGAAGCAGAGAAAGAACGCCCCCTCTTCACGCAGGCAGAAAAGCAGATGCTTTACAGGATTGCATTCCATAAAGAATCCTTTGATGAAGTACAGAAGCTCATGGTGCAGGCATCGGCCCCGCAATTAAAAGCGGAAGAGAGGAAGCAGTTACTGGAATATCATGTTGGTAAGCTGCCAGAGCCGCCAAACAGCGCCGCAGCCCAGATTGAAAACTATATTTTCCATACACAGCTTATGATTTATGAAAAAGAAAAGGCCAACCGTATGCTGGAGGATATCTTAAAGAGGAGCGGTTTAAATAAAGAGCTGGACGCCATGATCGCAGAGGCAAGGAATAGGCCCTTTAAGCCCCAAAAAGAAAAACCGGCGGTACAGAATGGGAAGGCCATATAAGGAAGGGGGGATTGCATGAGTGAGATTCAGGATGCGGCACAGATTATCCGTGTTTCTTTTGAAGGTGCTGAGATTATTATGAAACTGGGAAAGGCAAATCTGGATTTTTTGAAAGGTATCTGTGCGGTATTCAAGAATTTGCTGGACCAGGAGAAGCTTTCGGGAAAAACGTCTGTCAAGCAGCTCTTGAAATCCGGCGGAGACCTGCAGGTGTTCAAATTCCGGACAGAGGATATGGCTACAGTTAAAAAAATGGCGGACAAATACGGGATTCTGTATTCTATCTTACCGGACCTTAATAAATCGGACGGGATGAGTGAGATTCTGTTCCATAGCCAGGCAGCGCCCCGTATTCAGGCCATCATGGAACAGATACAAAACTACAAAATAGAGTCCATGGATGATTATTTTGCAAATGCGGAGCCGGAAGAACTGGAGAAGGCGGTCCAGGAAGCGGAAAAAAAGCCCGCAATGCCAAAGGAAAATGAATACCGGGTGGCGGCGGAGGAGTTTATAAAAAATCCGGGCGCAAAAGTGAGTGATGTCCGGTCACGGTTAAACATGTCCTGGCTGGAAATATGGCCCATTGTAAAACATATGGAAAGCAATAATCTGGCTGAGCTTGGCAAAGACGGGACACTTACCATGAAGATGGACCCTGCCCAGTTCCGGGAATTTATCAATTCCGAACAATGGAAGTCGTGGTTCGGGAAGGAAGAGGCGGACAGCAGGCGGGGAGCCGGCAGGAGCCCCTCGGATGATAAGACGGAAGAACTCCAGAGGATTCAGAAGATGTCCCGGGAGAACCCAAAAGTAAACGGGATCACGATTGACAGAAAGATGGTAACAGAGGAGACGGAGAAAAACATCAAGACCAGGATTCCTTATAAACGGGATGAATACATCTGGCTGAGAAAATCAGAGATTTCCTGGATTAATGGGAATAAGACAATCTATGCCAGCCTTGAAAAAGAGAAAAATTATATGGTACTGGACAGGGAAAACAAGCCTGTCCGGACGGTATCCGGGCAGACATTGTATGAACAGAGCTATGACCCGGTAAACAGGGAACATATAAGGCGGCAGCAGGAACAGAAGCAGAGAAGGCAGCAGCAGAAGCAGCGGGAGTACAAACGCACACAGAAAGCGTTGGAGGATACGAGAAAAGCACTGAGCGGAAGGAAGGGGCGGTAACCACAATCCAGAACAATAAAAAGAAGACACCATTATGGATGCTCCTGGCCGGGGGCATTTTTGCGGCTTATGCAGGTTATCTTTTAAATGCGTGTTATAAGCCAGGCATGGATATTAATTATCTGATGGAACGGCTGAATACGGTCATGGGGAAGCCGTTTGCAAATTATTGGAATGGGACTTCCATAAAGGGGATTGTTGGGGCTGTCTTTGTTTATCTGATCGCAATGCTTATGTACATGACGAGCCAGAAAAAATATATGCCGGGGAAAGAATTTGGTACCGCGGTATTTGCAAACCCTGTGCAGGTTTCCAAAAAGTTCGCAGATAAGGATGAAGGGAAGAACCGGATTCTGTCACAAAACCTGCGGATGTCCATGAACACGCGGATGACGCGGCTGAACTTGAATTTTTTAGTTATCGGCGGCAGCGGCGCGGGAAAAACTTTGTTCATGGTCAAACCGAACCTTATGGCAATGACCTCATCGTTTATCATAACGGACCCAAAAGGAGAGATCGCCAGATGCTGTTCCGGTTTTTTGACTGCACATGGATACCGTGTACGGATTTTGAACCTGGTGGAAATGGAACGCTCCAATGGCTATAACCCATTCCGGTATATCCGTTCGGAAACGGATATCGTAAAACTGATCACGAACCTGATCGCAAATACGACACCGAAAAATTCTTCCAGTAACGACCCGTTTTGGGAAAAAGCAGAGTCCCTCTACCTTCAGGCCATTTTTCTTTATGTGTGGATGGAATGCCCGCCGAAAGAGCGGAATTTCCGCATGGTGCTGAAACTTCTCAACGAAGCAGAAGTACATGCGGACGGCTCACCGTCTGACCTGGACCGGAGGTTTCGGAGGCTGGAAAGGAAAAAGGGCAGCTCCCATCCTGCAATCATCCAGTACAATAAAGTCGTGCGCGGTGCGGGCGATACCGTAAGGAGTATCATTATCAGTGCCAATGCAAGGCTTGGTATTCTGGAAAATCCGCAGATCCTGCGTGTCCTGGACAGCGATGAGATGGACATTCCGGAGATTGGAACCGGCGTAGACGGGGACAAAAACAAGAAAACAGCCCTGTTCTGCGTAATCCCGGATTCTGATAAAAGCTATAACTTCCTTGTGGGTATGCTTTATTCCCAGATATTCCAGGAGCTGTATTACCAGGCGGATTTTAACTATAATGGAAGGCTGCCGATCCATGTAACCTTTATGCTGGATGAATTTGCCAACGTCGCACTACCCGATGATTTCTGTTCCCTTCTGAGTACGATGAGGTCAAGAGAAATTTCCTGTATCATCATCATCCAAAATCTTGCGCAGATCAAGGCACTGTTTAAAGATACATGGGAAACGATACCGGGCAACTGCGATACGCTCATATATCTGGGCGGAAATGAACAGTCTACGCATAAATATGTCAGTGAGAGCCTCGGAAAAGGTACGATAGATAAAAGGAGCAGCGGTGAAACAAAGGGCAAAAATGGGAGCAGCTCACGTAATTATGATGTCCTTGGCCGGGAATTGCTGACCCCGGATGAGACACGGAAACTGAACAATGACCAGTGTATTGTCCTTATCCGTGGATGTGATCCTATCATAGACCGGAAATTCAATACCTTTAAACATCCTTTGTTTAAGGAAACCGAGGATGGAGGCGCACCGCCTTATATCCATGATGTCAGCATGGCGCAGAGGCAGGAAAATGTAAAATTTTTGAGCGAGGAATCCCTGAAATACTATGAAAAGAAGAAACAGAACGGGGAACCGGTACACATTCTGGAACTCTCCGCGGACGAATTATTTGCCGCAAATCCAATCCCTGAGAAGATTTTCACGGACCAAGAACTGGAAGAAAACAGGAAAGAAGCCGGAGAATCTATAAAGGAGGTGAGGAAAAAAAGCCGGAATATCCCTGAGAAAGCAAAGCCGGAATCCAATCAGGCGGATGAAGAGGCCCTGTTTAAACTTTTGGCGGCGAATCCATACAGTGATGAGCAGCTAGAGGAGATACGGATAGCCATTGGCAGCGGCATTGCCTATAAAGATATCATACGGATCGCGGATATCGGTAATACGGCAGAGCGGATGAAGCAACTCCGTCTGGAATTTACAAAAGATACAGCCAATCCATAAAAGAAGGCAGATTTATGAAACCCCATAGTTTTTGCATGGCGCAGGGTGGGTTTTCATAAGCCTGCCTTTTTGCGTATGCACCAGAATGAGATAGAAAAGGAGAATGGATTTTATGAAAAGATTATTTGGAACAGCAAAAGAAACCGTTAAAAAAGTAGTGGTGCAGGCATCTGCAGGGGCCGTTGCAGCATCCTTGTTTTTTACCCAGCCGGTCATGGCTTCTGTTGATTCCGTAACACAGCCGCTTGCAAACCTCAAAACATTGGTAATCAGTATCATTGGGGCTGTGGGCGTTATCATCCTTGCAAAAAACGTGATGGAGTTTGCACAGGCATATCAGCAGCAGGACAGTTCCTCGATGAACAGTGCCATTAAGGGTATTGTTGCCGGCCTGATCATGGCAGGTATTTCCTCTGTACTTGCATTTCTTGGCATCAGCTAATCCAGTTTATGTACAGTCACTAAGAAACGAAAAACAGGGCCGGGAAACAGCGTTTTCCTGGCCTGTTGCCTGGAAGAAAAGAGGTGAAGAGGAATGTTTAAACTGGGGGAAGCAATACTTGCGCTTCTGGAAATTGTGTTCGGTTTCTGGAACTCGCAGGTATCCTTAGTGTTTGAACTTTTGGGGCAGTCCCCTACGGGATTTAAGGGCGGCGGCCCATGGGGGATCGTAGAGAGCGTGGAACCCGTGTTTGTAGGTATCGGTTCGGCCCTTGTCGTATTGTTCTTTGTAATAGGCTTCTGCTCGGAATCCATTGACATCAGGGAGGAAATGCGGTTTGAGGTTATTTTAAGGATGCTGATCCGTGTAGCAGTATCACAATGGATGGTATCGTACAATGTCACCATTATGAAAGCGCTGTTTACGTCCTGCGGAAATCTGGTCGGGCTTTTGGGGACAAACCAGACAGTAGATTTGACCATAGACCCGGCACAGGCAGAGGTCATAGAAGATTTGGGGTTTGGCACAAGCATTGTATTTTTGATCCTGGCGGTATTTTTATCTTTAATCGTCATTATCTGTGGCTTTTTCCTTTTGTATAACGTATATTTCCGCTTTTTGAAGATCATGGTCATTGTGCCGTTTGGGGCAATCGCAAGCAGTACGCTGGCTGGCAACCGTGGCATCAGCAATACGTTTACTGCCTATATGAAATATTTTATCAGTGTTGTATTTGAGGCTGTAACAATGGCATTGGCAATCCTGCTGTGCAATAAGTTTATCAGCTCCGGGTTGCCTGCATTTACAGGGGATTATGCGGACTGGGCAAAGACATTGATCTATTTGGGGGAAATGACGTTTACCGTGGCACTCACTGTTGGAACGGTAAAGGGCGCACAGAACCTGACGTCCCGTGCAATGGGCCTGTAGGATGGAAAGGAAGGATGCCGGATGGAAAAATTGAGGAATGTTTATTTTTATATTGATACAAAAGCATATGTGGCAAATGCGGCCCTGAAAGCAGACCCGGAGGTGGTAGAACGGTTTTACCAGGAGTCGAGGGAGGCATTATGGGATATTGGTTTCGGAACAGGGAAAGACTGGGCACAAAAAGGAAATGAGATGCTGTTCATCGGTGTTATGGCGATAAGCGGAAACATCCGTGCGGAAACCATCCCGGAATTGGAACAGACACTAAAAAACAGGCGGTCTTTCCAGTATACGAGATATAACGATTATGGAAATTCGTTTGTTCTTACAAAAGAAGAGGAAGAAGAGTATTTCCAGTTGCTTTTAGAAGATTACGAAAGTTGTTGAAAATTTCCGGTTGCGTTATGAAACGTGGGAAAAAGCATGGATGGACAGCCCGGCTGCCAGGCTGCCGGGCGATATCGTCCTATGCCGGGGGTATGACGTAGAATATCTTTTTCTGAAAAGGTTCCCGGAGATTGCAGCCGGTATGGTGGATAAAGGAATGCTGCTGCAAAAGCAGGATGGGAAACAGGTACTTTATTCTTTGCCGGAGCTTCAAAAATGCCGTTCCGTACCAAGTACGGGAGGAAAAGGAAGATGCAGGTAAAAGAAAAGGAGAAGGGTATCCAGCTTACGCTTTTTGAATATTTCCGGGATGCAGAGTGCTTTACGCTTGCAGAAGCGATGGAATGTGTAAAGCAGGTAAAAGAGGTCAAGGAACCAAGCATACGGGCACGCATCTATGAAGGGATTGACCGTGGTGTTTTTGAACGGGTTGCGAAAGGCGTCTATACCGTTACCAGAAAGAATGAGCGGCAGGAAGAGGTTACCTGTATGCTGGTACAGGGAAACGGAAGGGATTTAAGCTTTCTGGAAGATAACAGTGTGGATGCCATTATTACTGACCATGCGTATGACTTGAAAAAAAGCCTGAAAGGTGGAAACAGGGATTTTGCCAGATATGACTGTTTCCAGTATACGCAGGAAGATTTTGATGAAAAATTCCGGGTTCTGAAGAAAGGGCATTTCCTTGTGGAATTTCTGCCGGAGGAGAACGGGGATAATTATGAATACCTGTACCGGGTAAAGCAACTGGCAAAGGAAGCCGGGCTGGAATATTATGCAAAGGTTGCCTGGAAGAAAGGGAACTTTGTAGCAAATACCGGGAGAAAGTCAAAATGATGTGGTATAAAAAAAGTTGACACCCCATTCTCAAGGATTGGGTATATAATCAAGAGAATAAGGAGTGAACAAAAATGGCAGAAAACAGGCAATATGACCACGAATACAAAGTACAGGCAGTCAAGCTTGCAAAAGAAATCGGACAAGCGAAAGCTGCTGAAGAGCTGGGGATCCCCAAGAACACCATGTATGGCTGGGTACGGGCCAATCGGCTTGGCAATCTTGATCTGGGAGCAGGCTCCCAGACTCCACAAAGCGCCATGACGCTTAACGAGGAACTCATACAGCTCCGCCAACAGGTTAAGGAACAGGAAAAGGAGATTCGCCGTTTGAAGAAAGAAAACGACTTTCTGGAGGAAGCCAGCGCTTTTTTCGCCGCGAGCCGTCTGAAGTCAGCAAAAACGAAAGAATGAAGTTTATTGCATTAAAAACGAAAGACGGCGAATTAAAGGGGGATATCGCCTTTTACTGCAGAATCCTTCATGTCAGCAGGCAGGGATTTTACCAGTATCTCGCAAATAAAGACCGTCCATGGAAATATCAGCCCTTGGCAGATGCTATGAGGGAGATTCTTGAGGAAGACGAATGTAATGACACCTATGGTCGGATCCGCATGTATCAGGCATTGACCCTGAAACAGCCGGAACATGTTGATATTCCCAGCGAGCGCACCGTTTACCGTGTCATGGAAGAGATCGGGATCAGCCATCATCCCAGACGCAAACCGAATGGGATTACGAAAGCAGACCGGGAAGCCAGAAAATCAGATGGCAGGCATGGAGGTGGTATGCATGGATATTGATCTGAGTGAAGACTTACAGTATTACAAGGAAAGCTTCGTTTTGGGGCTTACGGTAAAACAGGCAATTTTCAGTTTCCTTGCCCTTGGCGTGGGGACGGGGATTGTGCTCCTGTTATATAAGAAAATCGGTATCACGTTAAGCTGTTATGTGGCAACGCCGTTTGTAGTGCCTCTGGCACTTACCGGTTTTTATAATTATCATGGTCTGACTTTCTGGCAGTTTGCGTCAAGGCTGCTTTATTATAGTTTCTTTAACCGTCCATTGGTTTACCGTTCCACGGAGTCCGTGGAAGGATTAAAGCAGTTATTTCTGGAAGAGAAACAGGAACAGAAATTAAGACAGGAAAAGGCCGAGAAAGAAGAAAAAAAGAAAAAGAAGGAGGATGTGCATATGGTAAGAAGAAAAGCAATCCGTATCGTGGTTGCGGTTATCGGACTGTTTGCTGCAGGAGCAGCGGCAGCAGCATGGTATAAGTATAACCACTAATAACGTATCAGGGGAAGCCTGAGGGAAAAGGGCAGGCATATCCTGCCGCCCCCTTTGGGGGAGGATGGAGAACTTTTGGAATCAGTTAGCAATGGCGGACGGTGTTGCTGCGTGTTTTCCAAAGCTCCCCGTCTGCCTGAAAGGAGGAAATAGTACATTGTCAATTTTTTCTGACAGATTTGAACAATTAAAAAAGGCAGACAAGCCGGTAAAAACGCCAAAGTACCTGCAGCAGATCATGGGCTTTACCAGAATTTCAAGGGATGGGATTTTTGAAGTGGAGAAAGGAAAGTATTCCAAAACTTACCGTTTTCTGGACATCAATTATGTTACTGCAGGTACGGAAGAGCAGGTGCATATTCTGGAAAAATACTGCAAAGCGGTCAATGCGATTGATATCTGCTTTAAGATTACGATCAACAACCGCAATAAGAATATGCAGGAATTTCGGGAAAATGTACTGTTTAAGCATAAGAATGATGGATTTGACTGGATTCGGGATGCGTATAACAGCATCACGGAAAGCCGTATCGTAGAGGGAAAACAGGGAATTGAACAGGAACGTTATCTGACCGCCTGTGTGGAGAGGAAAAATTATGAACAGGCAAAAGCCTTCTTTTCAACCTTTGAAGCTACGTTAAAACAGAATTTTGCAGAATTAGGCTCCGTAATAGAGCCGCTGGATGCCGGGGAGCGCCTCCGTATCCTCTTTAACTTTTACCGGATGGGGGATGAAGAACAGTTCCACTTTGATTTCCGGGAAAGCCTGAAGCGGGGCGGCGATGTAAAAAATGGAATCTCCGGGGGATACATGAAGTTCTATCCGGGATATTTTGAAACAGACCGCAAGAAATGCCGTGCTATGTTTATCAAAAAATATCCGGCGTCACTTCCTGATACTTTCATCAATGAAGTGACAAACCTTCCGGTACACAGTATCACAACGATTGATATTGTGCCGGTGCCGAAAGATTTGACCAACCGGATTCTCCAGAAAAAATATCTTGGCATTGAGAATGATATTTTAAAGCAGCAGCGGGTGCGTAATAAGAACAACGATTTTTCTTCGGATATTTCTTATGTGAAAAAGGTACAGAAAGAAAAAATAGAAGGAGTCATGGATGATGTCCGGGAAAATGACCAGAACCTGTTTTATGTCGGCGTAAATCTGGTAATCATGGCAGATACAAAGGAAGAGCTGGAAAGGATCACGGAAACCCTGCGGAACATGGGAAACGGACGGATGTGCCAGATCGAACCTCATTATTACCAGCAGTTGGAGGCTTTGAACACGGTACTTCCGGTAGGCGGAAGGCAGGTGTCCACGCTTCGTACCATGCTGACCAGGGATATAGCGGCGTTGCTGCCATTTAATGTGCAGGAGCTGAATGAAAAGGGAATCTGTTACGGTGTCAACCAGGTATCCCATAACCTCTGCCTTGCCAACCGGAAAAACCTTGCCAACGGAAACGGGATGGTGTTCGGCATACCCGGAAGCGGAAAATCCTATTTCAGCAAGTCGGAGATGCTTCAGGTATTTTTGGGGACTTCGGACGATATTATCGTGATCGACCCCACTTTAGAATATTTTGACATTGCTAATGCACTTGGGAATAACGCAGCGATCATCAACTTATCGACTTACACAAAGAACTATATCAACCCTCTGGAAATGGATGTATGGTCATTGGATTTAAATGATTCCCAGGGGCATATCCGTGATAAAGGCGAATTTATGCTTGGCCTGTGTGAACAGTGCTATGGGGATAATCTGAACAGCCGGCACAAATCCATCATTGACCGCTGTGTACGGAAGCTCTATATCGACATTGCAAAGAGCCGGGAAAAGCATATTCCGACCATGAGTGAATTTTATGAGCTGCTTATGGAGCAGCCGGAGCCGGAGGCGAAAGATATCGCGCTGGCTTTGGAGCTGTTCGTAAACGGCTCTTTAAATATCTTTAACAACCATACAAACGTGAATGTGCAGGCAAGGTTTGTCGTGTATGGAACCCGTGATTTGGGAAAAGAACTGGGAGCGATCTCTACCCTTGTCATGCTGGAGAATATCAGTGCAAGGATTGCGGAAAACGCAAAGATCGGACGTGCGACCTGGCTGTATATTGATGAGTTTCATACCGTCCTTGATAAAGAGTACAGTGCGAAGTATCTGTATACCCTTTGGAAAAAGGTAAGGAAGCTTGGCGGCCTGTGCACCGGGATTACGCAGAATATCGTTGACATGCTTCAAAATTATACGGCGGTCACAATGCTTGGAAACAGTGAGTTTATCGCATTGCTGAAGCAGGCAAACGTAGACAGCCAGGAGCTTTCCAGAGTAGCAGGAATTCCGGAAGCGCAGCTTAAATTTGTAAATAACTCCCCGTCCGGTACCGGTATCATCAAGCACGGGAATGTATGTATCCCATTTGACAACAGGATGAGCAAGGAAGAAAACCCGATCTATGCGCTGTTCAACACCAATATGCATGAAAAAGCAAAACAGGAGAGGGAATCGCTGCCTGACCTGCCGCAATCATTTTGAAAATCCATCCGGGCTTTGAGGCATATTGCTTTTTTATATGTAATTGCGTATGATAGTCGTATCAAAAGAGGAGATTTTGCATATGTCAATGAAAAACCACGGGGTTGTAGACGGAAAGCTGCTTCAAATGGATAAGCGCTTTTCGGATTTAAAGGAAAAACAGAAAGCACGGATAGCAGAATGGTTTTATGCTGCATACCGGGAATACTGCCTGCAGGCGGGACATCCGCCGGATAAAGAGGCCGATAAAAGGATTTTGGAATCTGTTTCGGGGCAGATTGCGGATGCGGGGATTTGGATTCCGTATAGGGAACTGGTATCTTATTACGGAAGGAGGAAGAATAAACTTAAAAAACGGCTGGAAAAGGAAACAGATACATGATGGCGGGATAAGGGAAAGAATGTCAGGGCTGCGGTGTTTGGCATTCTTTTTTATTTGCTTTAAAAAGAGATGGAAGGAGTGGTATATTTGGAAGCAACTTTGGCTGTTTCATTGGGCGAACAGGAACATTTAAAAGAATTTTTTGACAGCATGAGGGCGGCGGGAAAGAAGGGACAGGCAGAGGATATTGAGAACCTGCTTTCCTGCATTGAAAGTATGCAGGGGGATCTTACCGATGCGCTTGATGAAGTGAAATACCTTCGGGAACAGATAAAGACTATGCAGGATAAGACGATGCAGGCAAAGCTCCAGAAAGCACAGGAGGAGATGCAGGAGTATATCCATATGGCACGCAAGGAAATGGGAAAGGTAAAGCAGGAAGTATCCGAACAGATCAGGAACGCCGTCTATACCTGTAAAAAGAAAGGAATCCAGGCACTTGGTAGTATGCTGGATGCGGCACATATCTATGAGGGATTAAGCCGTGTAGAGCTGCATCTGAACAAATCCGTGGAAGCAATGGAGCGGAGGATTGAAAAGGCAGACCGTATAGCAGACGAACTCCATGGAATCAAGGGGCATATGAAGAACATTGGGAATGTGGCAGTTGGGAAACCTGCCGGGGAACTGGCCGAGCGTGACAGTTCCAAAGGTATGATGTCCAAAATTGAGAAGAGCATGGAATTTTGTAAACGGCTGATTGCCGGCATGAGCCAGAAAATGCTCCGGGCGAAAGCACATATCCTGCATTTTAGGCGGGCTGCAGAGAGCAAAGGAGAAGAAAAGGTTGCTTCCGTACAGGAAATCATGAAAGAACTGAGGGAAGCATCGGCAATGTCCTTTACTGTCCAGCCGCGTGCCCTGGAGCAAAGATAGCGGGGGAGAACATATGGAAGATGAAAAAGAACGTACCATGACATTTTCCCAGTTATTATTGCTGCTGGCGGTTTTGCCGGAGGACGTTATGTTGGAGATCACATGGGAGGATAGGGATGGAGAGGGAACATGAACTGAAAGTAGTCAGTATCCGTCTGGTTGACGATCCGCCGCTGTTCAGTAAAAAGCCGCTCCTTACTTCTGCGGATGCGGTTGAGGTAATTGGGGAGGAATTGCAGAAATATGACCGGGAACTGTTTTGTATCCTGAATCTGCGGACGAATGGACAGGTCATCAATATGAATATTGTAAGTACAGGGACTTTAAATACGGCGTTGGTCCATCCCCGTGAAGTGTTCAAATCAGCAATCCTTTCCAATGCAAGCGACATTATTCTTATCCATAACCATCCCTCTGGAAATTGTGCGCCCAGTTCATTGGACGTACAGATCACGGAAAATCTGAGAAAATGCGGGGAACTGTTGGGTATCCCGGTCAAGGACCATATCATTATCGGCAGCGGGAAAGCATATTACAGCTTTGTGGAAAACGGCCTTTTGAAACAGACGGGAAAAAGTACCGGGATGAATATAGCGGCAGAAAAGGGAATGAATGGGCAGACGCGGTAAAAAACTGGAAAATGGAGGAAGCGTGCAGGAACCTTATGGAGAACCAAATTGACGGAACCGCAATTTATGGGTACAATAAGAAAAAAGATTTTTGCAATAAAGGATGATGGGAATGGCTGTTATAACATACAACAACTATCTGAGGCAGCTTCTAAGTAATTGCGAATGTATTCTTGCATTTGATACCGCTGCGGATTTTCTTGGATTGACAAACGGTGGAAACCGTTCTGTTGCACAGATATTTGTAACCAGAAAGCAGGATGTGGAAGGAACACAGCAGATTACAGTACCTTCCTTTTCACAGATTGAGTGTGAAGAGCATCGTGGATTACTTTGTACTACAGTAAATAGAACGATAGTGGATTTGCTGGAGCAGGATGGAGATGAACAGATCATTACGGAAAGTCTGGCAAACTATTATGAAGAACATGGTGAGTCTTTTGAGGGTCTGAAGATACCGGAACATTTAAGAGGACGATTTGAGAAGTACAGCAGTTGGGCAAAAGAATATTATGAAGAGTAGGTGACAGTTTTATGGAACTTATGGAAGAATTGTCCTAAAACGGATTCCTATTGTTTTTAACGGTGCAATGGTTCTGAACCTTCTTATTATAACTATTTTGGAGCCTTATTTACAGAAGAAGTGGGAAACTTTATAGCGAGTTTATGAGGGAAGCATTATCGCTGTGTACGGTAGTGCTTTTTTGTTGCCAAAAATGGAAAGGAGGAAGATGTGTGGAAACTGGTAAGATGGGCAAGGATACCGCCAATGGCATACAGGTTGCTGCGGCGGGGAAAAAATTGTGAAAACCGGGCTTTTGGGCCAGACGGGGAGGGGCGGTCAGGCCAGATAAAAGATATATGGAAAAATTGACGGAACCGCCATTTATGGGTATAATTGAGAAAAAAGATTTTGACAATAAGGATGAAGACTTTTACAGTTCCGATGTCCGTTCGTGTGAGTAAACAGGGTTTTGTAAAATAGCAGAAAAAGTACACTTAGGGGGAAATATGGAAAGAAACATAAGTGTTGTGAAGGATGTTAATGGAAATCAGATTGTGGTAATAAATGATATACAGTTTAAAGGCAGACAGAATATCAACTGGGATGAAGTCGAGCAGTATTTAAAGCAGTATGTCGGAGAATTTGTAGAAATTGCGGAGAGTAAAGAAATCATATATATAGGCAAAGATTTGCCTGATGAATATGCGGGTTCTAAGTATACGGCGAAGTTGAAGGGTGCTCTTGCGAAGGCAAAAGCGAATGCTGCACAAGGGATTCCTGAAATGATTGAAATAGCCGAAAACAAAAGGTTCCGGGAAAATCTGGCAAAAAAGCATAACAGAAATGCCCGTTTTGGATGGTATCGCTATGATTCCCGTTTTGCACTTCCAATTTATGATGACTTAGGAGAGGTTTTACGTTATAATGTATTTCACGCGGAGCTTGTTATAAGACATGCGGAAGATAATAAATTATATCTATACGACATAATAAACATAAAAAAAGAAACGAGTACCCCGCCTAAGCTATAAAGCTGTACGGTTAAAAACTCATTTCTTGTTTTTAATTATATGATAGAAAACAAAAAAAGTCAAGAGAAATATATACGAAGCATTATCGCTGTGTACGGTAGTGCTTTTTTTGTTGCAAAAATGGAAAGGAGGAAGATGTGTGGAAACTGGTAAGATGGGCAAGGATGCCGCCAATGGCATACAGGTTACTTTTTTTGTGGCAGAGTGCATGGAATTTCTGCGGTATGGGGAATACGTGGAAGAAATTGCTTCTGCAAAAGAAGCCCTGGAATATTACGAAAAGATTCCGGGGGACCGGTTAAATGCCGGGAAAGGAATCGGTGTCCACGTACATGACCCCGAAGAGGCTGACTTTATGCCGGAATTTCAACTGCTTACCGGGAAAAGGATGGATATAGATATCCTGCAGATGATGTATGGATTTGAAAAATATCCCCAGGTCTTAGAAGCAGCAAGGGAGCTTATCGCCTTAAAACCGGAGATCACGGTCATTGACAGCCAGCGGCTTTTA
>OKWJ01001572.1_pt1 | contig 15362 bp, 7 predicted proteins | sample 1607121 | NCBI WGS metagenome assembly OKWJ01 (sample SAMN04414080, study PRJEB24778) | human gut metagenome | material: faecal | host: Homo sapiens | reverse complement strand
AGAAGCTTGCCTATCAGCAGATGCCTTAGCAAAGTAGTTGCCAGTAATAGGTACAGTGTTTTCATATGTATCTATTAGTAATGGTTTTAATCCAGCTTTGTACTGTTCAGCTGCCTTGTTATTAGTTGCCAATCCTCCAACCATTCTACCTAATGCTATCACATCCTCTGGCAACACACTAAAACCTCCTAAACCTTTCTTTTCACCTCCAGCTGCTCCGCGTACAGTACCGTCTCCGGCAGCTTTCTGTGACCTTTCGGCATCTCTAATTTGCTTATTAGTAGGATTACTACCCATAGCTGGAACTGGAGATTCTAGTTTAGTTGGCATAGCTGGTTGTGGATTTCCACTAGTAATACCTGCTGCCTTAGCTTTAGGCATAAAGTTTAACATTCCAGTATTTAAGTTCTTAATAACATCAATATTATCATTAACTCCGGCTCTAACTTTAGCTAAATTGTCAGCACTAATATTGTTAGTTCCTAAATGTCTTAACCAAGTTTGGTCTCCTGCATATCCGTCAGCAGTCCATTGAGTACCCTTGTCAGAACTTCCACCTCTACCTGTTATTCTGCCAGATTTAACCAGACTAGCCATAGTTCCAGTATTCACTTTAGTATTAGTATTAAAGTTAGTCTGATAGTTAGCTACGTTCTGATTATAAGATAATCTAGAAGCCCCGGGCTTAGTAGCAGTAAATCCAAGATTACTGTAATCTCTTTGCATATTATTGTATGTACTAGCATTTGCTGGGTTAATCATGCCTAATGTGTCGTTGTAACCAGCACTTCCTAAGACGTCCGTGTTCCAATTCAAATCATTAGCAGATTGTACATTACGTATAGCTTTACCTCCTTGATATTTAGGAATTAACACTCCTCCGTTAGCTTTCTTAGTAACTCTATCATCTTTAGACTTCTTCTTAGTCTTAGGTTTAGATTGCTTCTTAGGAAGTTCTCTTTTAACATGAGCAGTACTACGTTTGGGCGGATTAACTAATTCCCATAAGTATCTGGCATTCTTATCCTTAATAGGAGCAGACGGTGTTACAAATATCTCAGTTGGAGTTGGTGGAGCATATATGTTTCTTCTAGGAGTCATATCCTCATATCCAAAATCCTTTCTGTTCATAACAGCTTCATCCCATACTTTATTGTACTCACGTTCAGCTACTGGTTGGAATACTTCTCTGTAAGTCCTTTCCTTATTAGCTCTAGCTGCTCCAGCTAATGGCTGTTTAGGTGAAGGTTGATTAGTAGCCCATGCAGTCAAAGCTTCGTTTCTAGCTTTTTGAGCTTCTCTAGCTTCAGCCTGCTTATTAAGTCTTTCATTTCTAATAGCTTCATTACGTCTGTTTCTGTCTCCCGTAGCTCTAGTTTGTGCCAGCTTGTTTGGGTCAGTAATGTCTACAACTTGTCTTGACTTACCATCTCCCATGTGAAATACCCTGTTAGACGGAGTTACTTGATTAGGGGCAGGTAATGCTAACAGCTCTGAAGGCTTAGCTTGACCTTTATTAAGATTTCTGTATTTGAAAGAGTTGTACCATTGAGCTGGCTTATCAAGGCCAGGAATAGATATAACTCCAGTTTGCATTCTTTTAACTATTCCTTTCTCTGAATTTGAATAGACTAGAGGCACTTCAATATCACCTTTAGTAGTACTAACTATTTTAGTTTTGTTGAAGTTATATTCTGGTCTTACTACAGAATTGGGCAAACTGGTTATAAACGGATTGTGCCATGAGAAATTAACCTGACGACCTAATCTATCATCACTCTTAGTAATTTTCTGGAAAGCCGCCTGTTGGTCTTTGAGTTTACCATGACTAGCTATCTCGTCCAACTGTGCTCCGGTAACAGTGTATTCTTTACCAGTAGCGCTAGTTATTACATGATTTCCAGTAGCAGCGGCATTTCTAAGTTGTCTAGATTGTATTTGGCGTTTAACTCCTTTACCACCCCCAACTACAACTTTTATTAATTCAGCTAAGTTTCTATAATCATCTACAGAAAGGTCTTTTGGGTTAGTGGCTAGCTTTCTAGCCGATTCTATACCAGGGCCTGTATAGTTTATTGCAGCTGCTGCCGATAATAGTCTTGGAGTCCATTTTATGAGATTTTTGACTACCTTACTGCCTTTAGCCGCTGCGCCTAGTCCGGGAATTAATCCAACTGTATCTAAACCTAAATTCATAGCTAAACGTCCTGCATCTCCCCAGTCAAGACCATCTTGGCCCCAATCAGCTCCAAAATTGGCTAGTGTTCCAGCATAACCTACTACCCCAGCTCCAGGTATCATGGATATTAAATCAGCACCTATAGCCCCAAGCCTTGCATAATCAGAAGCAGTGAATCCAGTATCTGCTGGCTTCCTACTATCATTGACAGCTTGTTGTGGAGATTTACCAGATGCTACAGATTGTTCTACTTTAGCTTCCTTGTCAGCTTGACGTTTAGCGTCTCTCTCCTTAATAGCTTTAAGTATTTCAGCGTTAGCAGCTTCCCTATTAAATCCTATACTTCCTCCCTGTTGGAAATACGAACCTCCCCGCTTTGGTACTCTAGGAGCAACTCTAGGTTTTGAACTATCAGTAGGATTCTCATAATGAGCATAGGCTATCTGTTGCAACGCAGGTATATCTAGCATAGATACTTCCTTGTACTGTTTAGTTTCAGGATTATATGCTATACTAGTATAATTATTGAAATCATATGTAGTGGGCACTGCTACAAAGCCATCGCCTATGTCTGGGAACTGTGACCTCATGACACTCAAGGCAGCATCCATATTATTAACTATATGCTGTCCGTTGTCTGGTCTAAATGAGGTTCTTCCTAATACATTGGTAAAATAATTTGCCATATCTGGTTGACCTTTCAAGTAATCCAGTAAATTGCCAATATTGTAACTAGGATTAACATTGCCGAAATGTCCTGACATGGAAGATTTAAACGGATTATTCTTTCTATAATCCTCAAAGTATTTCTTAGTAGCTTCAGTCTTCAGTTCAGCCTTATTAGTATCTATTATTTCTTTCTCCTTATTAGCTTGGTCTCTTAGACCTTTCTCTACATAGGCGTTAATTGCTTCGTCTCCTAATATTCCTTTACTTTTGGCATCTGCTATTAAGGACTCCCTGTAAGCATCTATCAAGTTTACATCACTACCTCCTTTAGAGACTTCATCATTTAGATAAGCGCCTAAATCTCCATAGCGGCAGAGAATTTTAGGTCTTCAGGGTCATATTTATTGTCTTCTAGAGCTTTTAATAGATTAGAGCTTCTCTCTATCCAATTCTCTCTAGTTCCGAATACATCTTTGTTATATTCTGCTTCTGGATTATTAATGAAATCATTATGACTAGATTGTATTGCTTGTCTTAGGAATCCTAAGCGGTCTTGCGAATTAAACTTCCTCCATAGACTATCATCCCAGTTTCCTCCCATAGCTATATTAGCTAGTCTTTGTTTAAATGAAATTGGAGCTGCTTTAGTTTGAGGTTTCTCTTCAACCTGTGCCTTATAAGGACTCATACCTTTAATATAGCTTAATGCATAATCACCAACTCTGTTAAATGCATTATTCTCTGTATTCTTAGTACCTAATCCTAGAAATTTCTTGTCATATTTACCAGTACTGCTCATTTGCCCAGAAGCATCTGTAAAGGTTCCGTCTCCATTCATAGTCACAGTCCCGGACTTAAGACCCTCTATGAATTGACCAGCAGCCTTTCTGAATTGGTCAGCTTTGTCCCCTTTTAGTCCGTTATTCTGTATATAGGTGTCAATGTTTCTATATAAGCCAGATACTAAATCTGATTTGTTATATTTGTTAACATCTTTCCACTCAAACAGCTCTGGTTCTTGTGAGGACTTGCCACCAGTTTGATACTTTCTTATTGCTTGTGACATATCGTATTATAAACTAAGAAAGGGACATATACTGTTTGATATATGCCCCTTTCTAACTTGTTAAATGATTATCTAACTCTTCTAAGTTTAGAACCATTTCTTGCAAAGGTTGGTTCCTCTTGAGGAGCTTCTCCAGGTCCCATACCTCCCTGTGCTGCCGACATAAGAGTCTGACATACAGCTAGAGCTGCTTCGCAGTTACCTGTTTGCACTGCCTGTGCTGCCACTTGAAGAATCTGTTCCATAGGATTACCTGCTTGTGCTCCTTCCGGTGCTCCGCCTTCCATTGGTGCTCCTTCAGCAGGTGCGCCTCCTGCTGCGGGGTCTTGTGGTACAGGAGCTGCACCACCCTGTTGAAATCGTGAAATTTTAGATTGAATTTTCATGTTAATTACTATTTAACGTTAAACATTAACTTTCCCACAAAGTTAGTTATACTTAACGATATTACCAAATTAATCTTTTGTTTCTACATATTCAGGCTCACGTTCATCTTGCTGTTTTAAATAGGTAAACATCTTCTTCCCGAGTGCCTTATAATCTCTATCTGCCTTAGATTTATCTGCTCTCTTGGCCATGCGAATGAGTGTCTTAGTATTCTTCCTACTAAAGATCCTCTCTCCTCCAACTAACTCCATTTGAGTAGAGCCGTCAGGGGCAAGAACCTTCATAGTTGGTACTTCGTCATCATCTTCTATGTCGAGTTCGTCTCCTTCTTTAATTCCAGAGCCTTGATTAACCTCTAAAACAAATTGGACATTATCTTCTTCAGCTATAGTCTCATCGTGCGGTTGTCCCTGATAAACTGATATTACTTCCCAATCTTCATCAATAAATACTATATCAAGTGGAATATCAGTATCTTGCATCCAGAAACCAACTGTTTGAGGTTCGTCATATATAAAGAGCATACCTTCATCGTCAGCAAGCTCTTTCTTGCCTTGCAGTCCTTTGGTCTTCTCTTCATCTGTTTGAGCTACCTCTACATTATACTTCTTATCGCCAATTTCTATTCTCATTCTACTACCTCCATTAAACCTGTATTGTCAACAGTGTTATTAATAATTTCATGTGCAAGTAATTTGCCAGCTTCTATAGCCGCGTCATCGCTTCCGTCCTTCATAAGTTCTTCTAGTTTCTTAGTAACTTCTAACCTGAAGATGATTTCATTACGCTCAATTTCAGCATGTTGCTTCAATTTACCACCTTCCTCTTCCGTTACTACAGGTATTCCTTTACTAGTTACTTGTTCATACTCTGGACTAATATCCTCTAAATGATGCTTGTGTGCGTGCAATGCTCCGTCTGGGATTACATTGACTTTACCTCCCTCTGCAAATTTTGGTGACTGCTCTTCTAACTTCTCTTTAGGCCTAATCTTAGCTTTAGTAAGAACTTCCCTAGCCCATTGTGATTCGACATCTAGTATCTTCATTCCGTTTCTACCAACTGCCATATTTCTATAACCTCCACTAAGTGCTAATTCGTTTCTAAGACCAATTCCTCTATAATTAGAAGCTGCAAATGCATCTTGTGCTTCCTGATTAATATCAGATACCAAATTCTGCTGACGTTTAGCTTCTGCTATTTGTGCATTAGCTTTACGTCTAGCCTTACCACTGAAAGCTCCGTACTTCTTACCACTTTTAGTAAGAGCATCATCTACTTTAGCCATTGAACCTCCATAAGCTGAACCCTGCTGTTCCCAGGTTTCATTATCTTTATAGATAGTATCAGCCTTCTTAGCTCCGAAAGCATTTACTAACCCCATTGGAGTTAACTTCATAAATTTACTATCAAGAATCTTATCAGTAGTAGTCATTTGGTCGGTTCCTACTCCTAAAGCTGTAAGTCCATCTGACAACATACCACCAATCTTCATTGCCCCTCCAACGATAGTTCCTACTCCAGGTACACTAGAAATCATATTAGCTGCTGCATCATATCCCTGATTTAAGCCAGTAGTAAGTGCTGATTGCTCCTTCTTCGGAATAAAACTACCAATCATATCAGCATAGCCTCCTGCCTTAGACATGGTGTTACCGATATTTGCTTTACTAAACAGTCCTCCACCAGGCTTAACAGTACTTCCAGCAGTTCCAGTTGCCATATTAGCAGCTGATTTAGATAATCCATTGACAGCCTTATTAGTATTAGCATTCATTAGTAATGCCTTAGAAGCCATGTCACCACTAGCCGCACCAGCTTGTAATAAAGGATTGTTGGCGGGAGAGAATTTATCGAAGTTAGCGGATTGCAATCCAGTCATTGCTGTATAGAGGTCACTACTAGACTGTAGGGGAGTTATACTCCCCATACCTTGTCTTAGTAGCGAATTTCCCCATTGGAATTTCATAATTTTACGCATAACTTATTGTATATAGTGTCTTTAATGCTGTTATTATTGCTAACTCTTCGCCAGTATATCTTACTCTAATCTTGATGTATTTGTCTCTAAGTCTTGCTTCCTTCCTACCACTCCACCAATCGGATGTGTCTATATCTTCAGGTCCATATCCTAAGTTTCTTAAATCTTGAGGCATATAATCTTCCACAGGAGTTTTTGAAGTTATATCAAATCCTTTTAAGTCGTTTGGTATAGGAGAATTACCTACAGAGATAGGAACCTTATCTATAGTTTCCTTAGTAAGCTTTGCTGTATTCCATGCTGGCTCGTTTCGCTGTACAAAGATAATAGGATTAATTTGAATATTCCAAACATCTCCTTGATAATTCATATTTCCTCTTAATCTTCCGATTCTTGGGTCTTTAATATCAGCAGCCTTAGCATGAGTCCAGACTCTAAACTCATCCAGCTTCTCATTATAAACTATTTCAGAACCTGATAGATTAACATAATCCTTATTAGGAGCAGTCTTACCTTTGTAATAGTCCTCAATCTCATTAAACGTATCTACTCTAGCATAGTATAATGGGAACATTGTAGATTTCACTTTCTGTCCCGTAGGTTTCCAGTTTCTAAGAATGTCTCTTTGCTTACCCCTTAGGTCTAAGAAATTCCTGTTGTACAGTATATCAGAACCATTATATTGATAGAAGTCTTTAGTAGCTTCTTGTCTTATATACATGTTCTTCTTGTCCTCATGGAACTCATAACTTTCACCTACTACTTCATAATGGAATGAGTCTGGAACAGCCTTGTTACTTACAATTTGTAAATTCTCGAATATCTTATGTGTAGCTGGGTTATCAACTACTACAAATTCATACTCAAATGGATGCTGTTTACCATACCAATAACATGGATGAATTGAGTCTTGTATATCAATAATTCCAGACTGACCATGTTTCCAGAAGTCTGTGGATAAGAATTGCAAGTTATATTCAGGTATGACTGCCACAGTGGATTCGTAATACCCTGCGTCTACAAAAGTGGTATTCTTCCATCCTGCTACATATTGTTTAATTTCATTATCAGCAGCACCTTCATACTCTAACCCTATTTTACATTTTATGTTCAATAGTAATACTAACTTGTCATTATAAGCCGAATCTGTTTGCGGTATTCTTATTCTCCTTCCCAATTCATCCTTAGCTATTTCTCCATTACTCATTAGGAACATATTTGCCTTGATAGAATTATAATCACCTGTAAATAACAGATTTCCGTCTTTAATATCGAATAGCTTGTAATTATCAAAGTTGTCATGTTGCAGTTCAAAAGATACACTTATTGTAACTTGTTCAGTTTCAATAGGGAGGTTTCTATTAGACAACGACAAAGCTCCTACTAATGTACTTCCTTCTTTTATTACATTATCACTCAAAGAGATTCCGTCAGCTATTACTGAGTTAGAATTAGATGTGCCTAATTTGCTTATCCATTTAGAGGTGTTCCTATCAAAACTAAAATACATATTGTCAATGTTAGCTGAATAGGAAGGAATCCAAGAGTAAAATGTTACAAACTTCTGCATGACCTCATTATAACAGATGTTCCAAGCCTTCTCTTCAAATCCATATAAATTATCATAGAAAGTGAACATAACATCTTGTTTGAATGCATTGTAATGACTTTTAACGTTTCTAACACCTATTACCGGGGTAAGTTCTCTTTCACTTAGTGTAATATTCTCATTTAAGAACTCCTGTATCTTAAAATCAGATATAATCTCGAACTGGTCTCCATTAGTTCTCCAAATCTTCTTTCCAACTGTATCCACTCCATAAACGAAATACGGGGTCTGTACGACACTTTCCGGCCACTGAGTACCATAGGTATCCGACAGCATCTTTGGATTCTCTGGGAGTACATTAGAGGTGTTAATGAAGACATTTCCACCCGAACCTTCACCTGCTACGGCACGTTCATTAACTGGAATTAAAGCTATGCCATGTTCAAATATACAAAGAATATTGCCGAATAACTCAACCATTTTGATGATAGAGCCGTACATTCTGGGATAATCTCTGTAATGCGTTAATTGAAACACCCTAAATCCGTTCTTGAATGCATCATTAACATAGATGTCTGAATACATAATTCTAGTTCCAAATTCATTCTTTATATATGGAACATCGGGGGTCTCAAAATTAAATCTCTCCCCTAGTGTGTTCTTAAATCCGTTATTATATGTTAAGGACTCTGGTATCTTAGAAGAGCCATCAGTACTCATGTCTAATAATGGGTAAAATCCCCTTTTATGTCCAGTCAAACCTTCCTCAGTTGGATATGAGGCGTCTAAGTCTCTTAAATTTAAATTAAAGTTAGACCTAACTTTAAACGTAACCCACATTCCCATTTCCACAGCATTCACATCACCTCTATTAATTTCCTTGTTCTTCTCAGTATCTTCATGACTGTAATTATCCTTCCACGTATTTTCATCTACTATGACGTCGTTGGTAGGAGCATCTGGGTCTTGGAAATTTCTATTAACTCTGTGGGTAAATTCACAGATATAGCAATCTCCCCTATATAAGGTTATTACTTCAGCTCCCTTACTTAGCCTTCCATTTACAATAGATAGGTCATTAATATCAAACCTATTTGAGATAGCATAAAATGGGGAATTGTCTTCGTACCTAATAGAGAAGTATTTGGTTTCATACCCATACTCATAGCCAGGTACCATGATGTCTATTATAGTCATGTAATCGTTATATCCTTCAATGCCTATGTAGGGTCCAAACGAACCCCTGACTAGGTTATTAGCTTCAGCTATTTTATTCTCTCTATTCAGATACCTAAATCTCCAGGCTTCTTCTGCTTCCCCTACTCTACCTCTGTATTGATAATCACTAGTTGCAACTAGAGGAACATTATCACTTACGCCTATAATTTTGGTCGTAACATAAGAGTTCTCTATCTCTCTAGACTTATAAGTAGGAACATATAAATTCCTATAACTTCTTGTAAAATACTTGTTACTTGGGCTGAACGAAGACTCTCTAATTTTAAATTCTCCACCAGTAAACAATTGATTCAGATAAGGAGCATTTAAATCATATTCTGGACATATTGCCGCTCGCATATCGACTTGATTTGGACTTAAATAGTACAACCTATCATCAAAGGATTGAGTCAGCACTCTATCATCGTTAAAGAATCTTTCGGCAATAAATTTAATCTCGTTATTAGACCCTTGACCAACTGGAATCACTGGTATTTTAGCTTCTCTATCTAAGCCCACTGTTAATGCCTGGCATAACACAAGAGGTATTCTCTTCTGCCTTACAAAGAAGAATCCTTTAGCGTATTTAGCAATTTCAGATAATACCTCTTGTGTTACAACGAAATCTATTCCAAATATAGTATAGTCATTATTGGCTGTATGGTTAGAGTTTATTTGAAACACGCCTTTAGCATTTTCTATGCTAGATGTTACAGCTCCTTCTGAAGTTTCTCCAGTTAAAGAATAGTCAGATTCATTAACAGATATATAAACCCTTTCTTCTCCTTTATATAACAAGAAGTCTGTAGGTTCCAGAGAGGTACTAGTAATTCCTCTTGTATTAAACACTGGTGATAATGAGTTGTCAGGTAATATAAACACTATACCAGTTCTATATATCTCTTCGTCCCAGTAACCAGTATATTTATAAATAGTGATTGGGTCCCTATAATCCCAGCCTTCTGGATTAACAGTCGCATGTTCTTTTGGGCAGAATCTTAACGCTAAATCTGACAATTCTGAATACGGAATGTCTGGCTTATGAACATTCCCTAAGAATAACATATTTTGACAAGCAGTTTGCGCTTCAACAGCTTTTGCTATGTTATATTGTACATTTATGTCAGACAGCGCAAGGTCTATAACAGTTTCAAACCCATTGATTATTATATTGCAATTACCAGCGTTATTTACAAGATACGTTCTATCCAATTTATGAGCTGTAGTAACCGCAGGCTCTCCATAAGAGGAAGTGCTCCTGGTATAATATACGGTAACGTAGTTGTATGCAGAATCAATATTACTAAGATTGAACTGAACTGACTTGTATGAAATTTCATCCCTGGACCCTGACCTTATGGTTTGTTTGCTATTACCTATAAACACCGCTACCATTCCTGATTCTGCTACAAAATCAGTCTCATTACCATCTGCGTCTGCATATTTAAAATAGAATGTATAATTGCCTATTTTAAGGTTTCCTCCGTCCAAAACTCCATAGAACTCTACGTTAGGAATCTTGATAATTCTTTTATATAGTGATGTATCTATGTCAAACTGGTCACCCTGATTATATATATTAGTATCGTTGCTTCCAGCTCTATCTATTATCTCATATCTATTCTTGCCCACAGAAGTAAATCTGGAGTTAATCAGTCTAGGGATGTTATTCCCATCATTTAAAATAAGATTGACTGACCCATCATAAGAATATTGAGGAGTAATCATTACTGGATGATTTAGGTCAAATCCCAAATCCGAAGCATCAGTATCAAAATCAACCAACGACCCTGATTTGTATATAACGGGCTGTCCGTTCTCTATTATAGTCTCCTCTTTAGTTAGCCTGTAATTTCTGAAAGGATTATACTCATACACTAGGTTGCCTTTATTACTCAATTGCTTTAAATATAATGAGAATTGCATTGGTTGCAGTTGCAAATCGTAAGTATATGAGTCTAATCCATCTTCAAATAGGGGATAATTAGTTGTTAACATATTTAGCATGTCTGTCTATTTGAATATTATATATATTACTAATATCCGCATTGTATTCATCATCTTTACATTTCAATTTAGCACCGGACGTTTTAGTACCTAAGTTAGCTGTTTTTATAAGTAATTCTCCATTCTTATATACAAACATATCCCTTAAGTTTTGTGCAGGTACTTTGTTACTAGTATCTATGGTTTCTTTAATACTGTCCTCGTTGTTGTAAATATAGGACTTGTCGTATATTACTATGTTGCTTAAATCTGATAACACCTCTATTCCGTCATCCTCTGTTCTAGGATGCCAATATATATCATCCGCGATTTGGTCTATGAATTGTAATTCTCCATCAATGTATACAGCAGTCATGTCTAGGTTCTCCATAGAAGACAGTCTTCTATACTCTTCAAGCCTGTCAGAGAAGTTAGGACTTATAGCTATAGAATCGCTATGATTATATACAATAGTGTCTCCGCTAGTTATGTATTCACCCTCATACTTAACCTTTAGTGTTAGGTTTGCACTAATAGTGTCTTCTTCCAGAGGGTCATTGAAATATTGTTTAATTATAGATATTCCCTGTTCCGCACCAAATCCATTCTTAATTTGAGGGGTATTGGTCATAGTCTTAGCACAGTTAAGGGTGTAGTTATATACAGTATTAAATGCGTTGGGGTAATACAGTTGATTTGGAAGTAATCTAGCCTCAGTTATATTTAAATCCTTCAACACATATATTTGAGAGGTGAAAGTCACTATGGTTTCTGCTAGAGATTTTAAAGGGCCGTTTTTAACTTGACCATACTCGCATTGTCCAAACCCATACCAGTCAAGATTATTTCTATCATTGGTATTATGCATAGCCATAATGGCATTTAAGGTAGCATATTTATCACTGTCAGTCTTCCATAGTAATGAACAAAACCTATTATACCTCCATCTCTTTCCTCCGTCCTTTTCTTCTCCTCCGTAGCGGTCGAAACTATATAAATTACCTCCAATTTTACCTTCTGAGATATATTCTACAGCTCCTCCAAACCAATTCCAATCAATAAATCCTGAATTAGCAGAGTCTATACCAACACATTCCCAACTTCTATACTTGTTACCCCTAAAATATCTCCACCATACTGCATTTGGGTAATTACCAAATGCTGAGTTTATTAAACTCATAATATTTGAATATAATCCAGAGCCTGCATCCATCGGATTACCGCCCCCACCTCCATCTTTCTTGCTATATAGAGTTTCGTTGTATTCAGACCTAATCCCTGCACCATTAGGAGAGTTAGTAATTGTTCCTCCTTGATAACGCCCGTTACTACCGTCATTGTTTCCAACCATATACGCTATAGCGTTTCCAACATAGAATGGATGAGAAGTAAAACTGGGGTTAATTCTAATAGAGAAAGAGTTTTGGATGTTGTTGCTTTTCATGTTGTACAAATCAAAGTAAGGTTTGTATCCTTTACCTATCTTAAATCTCTTCTCCTTGTTAGATGCATTCAATTCTCTGAATGTTACTGTTTCAAATTTAAATCCTGAGTTACCTAGCTTAGTTATTTTAGACTGATTACTAATGACATCCGGATTATTTATTATTTCACTTAATTCAAACTTCACGGTACTACTGAACGAGTCTTTAGTTTTAGGAGCTACACTATTTACAAATTCATCCTCTGGGTAGTCTGAAGTAGTTATTAATTGATATCCTGGATTATCTATGGTTCCTTTAGAAACACTTTGGACGAAAGAATTAAATGAAGGTACATTGTCAAAGAACTCATAGTCTTCATCAAATTTCTCAGAGAAAACCACATCACCGTTAGTAGTTGTATATTGACCTATAGCCGAATACATTCTATATGTTTTATCTAATTCTAAATCAGCTGGCTGGTTTAAAGTCTTATAAGAACTTATAGCTCTGGTGGGTTCAACGCTAACTGAAGTTTTTATAGATGTGCCAACCTTCAAAGTTAATGTCGGTGACTGGTCCTTGAAATCTAATATGGTAGTATCCAAATATTCCTTATTAAATACTGATGCTGTATAAACTGCTCTATATGTAACCATATCGTTGGCTGGTATGGGAGTCCCATCTGCACCATATACGTAGGCCTTAATTTGAACTATATATAAAGTATTCTTCTTTAAAGTTTTGTTGTTAGCAATCTTGACGAACTCCTGGTCGAATGGTATAGCTTCTGTAAAATGACCGTTGTAACTATTTCTGGATGTACATGTATATTCTACTATATCATCAGAAGACACTATGTTATATGGCGCAAATTTAAAAGTAACTGTTTTAATAAGTTCTCCTTCTCTAGGATAAGCATCTAATCCCCATGAGATTAGCATGTCATTGTTGTTTATATAATACCTCCATTCTGATAACTGTATTTCACCAGTTCCTAACAGCTCTAGATTTATAACTCCACTCCTCTGTAAGTAATTCAATTCACCATAACTCATAAATGGAGTAATTTTATACCTTAAGTATTTATAGCGCTCACCCTCTGGATTGTACATATTTTGAAACTTGACTATGGCGAACTCCTTAGCCATTTTACTCTGTATTTGAAACCATTTAGCAACTGTAGGCTCGGAGTCAACAGTAACTTCATATTTTATGCCGTCTAAAGCAACTGTAGGCTCGGAAGTATCTTCATCCCAATTGCTGTGAATTAGCAGTTTATAAGCATTTTCATCATCAGATGTTATTGGGCTGACAGATGTACTAAATGATTGAATAGCTTCAAGTTCAGCTACTAGTACTAGCTTTCCTGACGACTTCTCGGAGAATACATTGTAAATATAATCGTCTATTAATTTCCTATACGCATCTATATCTACTTTACCTCCAGCTGATATAGTGTTATTGTCTTTTACCCAATATCCATCTTTCCAGCTATCCAAGTTTCTCTCTATGTATGTGAGTTTGCCATTGTCGGTCACCACTGCTAAATGTAGTCTGACAATCTTACGGTCTTTTAAATAGTAACTGCTTTCCCCAGCGTAATCAGATAGTATGTCCCCATTAGCCTCTACGTTAGTTGCCGATATAATAAATTTGTCTCCAGGACGTATTTTAACATCCTCTCCCATTAATTCTAATTTGACATACATAGATTTAAGCATGTCTCCTTGCACAAAGTCGGCTTTAGATAGAACTTTTTGAGTTGTACCTAATTCATCTGTACTTATGTTTCTTTCAGGAGACGGGAAGCATCCTATTTGACTCCTGTCTGTTATTGGATTATAGGACACTATATAAATTATTCCTCCAAATTCGGTTATACCTATAGGAACATAGCCTGAAGGTAAATAGGCAGTTTCGACTCTACCATTACCCATATCATTCTGAAGCACAAATTCATTACCATTATAAGTAATCATAGTAGCATTCAGAGCACTTGTAAGTACATTGTTAGGAGTGGTTAATGGATTTAGGTCCATTATTATTCCTTCTCCAAAGGTATTTGTTGCTTCTTGTTTCATTGTTATAAATATTCATAATTGTCGTTACTTACTAAGATGTCTTCAAACTTAGCATTTCTATCTCTTGTGAACGCTATCTCTGGATACTCACACTTAAGTACTTCTTTCTTATAGGAGAATCCTAAATCTACAAGTCCTTTGAATTTTATAATACAAGGACTGCCAGAGAATGATAGTTTACATTCGTCTAGAATCTTAAATACCTTCTTATTATTAAAGGTATAATATTTCCTCTTCCTGCCTTTCTTATTAAAAGATTCTAGTAGTTCTTCGTATTCTTCATTGGTTAAGGCTACATAGTAGTACCCGTCCCATTGAATCTTCTTTCTAGTATACATCACTCTCAACTTGTTCTGCATCTTTCTCCTGTAGTATCTAAAATGCTTAATAGGATTCTTAGTCAACTCCCCTATATATAACCAATACTTATATTTATGGCTATTAAGGATTGTATCTCCTCCTCTTTGATTTAAGAAGTATATTTGTCTCCAGCCATATCTAACAATAATTTCTATGTCATGCTTACTAAGATATGGAAATTCCTTCATTATTTCGTCTGTATAATCAGTAAACTTCTTAGTAGTATTGCATTCCATTGTTAGTATTCTCTGTGATTACGTTCTTATTAACAGGGTCTAGATAAGCCATCTTCTCCCTTTGTATCTCTTGATTCTTGTAAGTTAATACCATTCTATATCCGCAGAAATCAGAAGCTAGAAAGTCTACATCTTTCCACTTACCAAATCGTCTAGCTTCGGTAAATTCATTACCAGAAACTCTCTTCATGTATAACCAGGCATTTCTTCCTAAAGTTGGAAGCTC
>OKWJ01001571.1_pt1 | contig 15363 bp, 9 predicted proteins | sample 1607121 | NCBI WGS metagenome assembly OKWJ01 (sample SAMN04414080, study PRJEB24778) | human gut metagenome | material: faecal | host: Homo sapiens | reverse complement strand
ACACCGTTTGAAAAGAGATATTCCAATCAATGATTTTTTTCAGTGTGAATGTTACAAAAATGCTTGACCATCTCATAGCAAGCATCTGCTCACTTTCAGGTATCTGCCGGCACAAATGTTCCAGTTCTTCCATTACCGATTCATACTGTGCCTGCTTATAATCATAGTCTTGAAGTAACAACTTCATTTCATACTCTGCAGCATTTCTACCATTCTTTAGACCGATACTATGTTGAGCTGTCTCATACAGGGTCGTTGCCCGCTTTATCCCAACTGCTCTTAATTTCGCATCTCGCCAAATCTGATTAATACCTGCAATTCCGAGTTCTATGATTTTCTCCGGTGTACATGCTCTACGTAATACCAGCATGCTACTTTGTGATTCATAATCTCCAAATACTTCTTTGTACTCCGGAAAATATATAGCAAACCATCTTGCAAATCGATTTTTAATCTGGGTAATTTCCCTAATCAAACGCTGACGGTTCGTTACCATTACTCTTAAATCTGCATACACTCCTTGTGGTGTATATGGCAGCGAATAACGTCCTTCGGTAACAAGCTTTGCTATTACCTTCGGATCTTTTCTGTCATTCTTACTTTGGCTGTTGTCATCCAGTTCCTTGGTCTGCTTTACCGCATAAGGATTTACCATAACCAACAGAATGCCACCATTCTCAAGATAAGCACCAAGGTCAAACCAGTAATGACCTGTCGGTTCAATACCTACCATAACTTCGCTTTTTTCAGTCTTTTTCATAATGCGCTGCATCCAGCCTGATAGACTTTGAAAACCCTCTAGACTGTTGCTGAATTTGAAGACATTCCCAAGCTCTATCCCTCTCCAATCAAATGCTCTCGCATAATGAGTGGTGCTTCCGATATCGATTCCGACTACCAAAGTACATTCTTTTACTTGATTGATTTTCTGATTTTGTTTACAATACATATGAGGGTACCTCCTGAATTTTGTTGTTTAACTTGCCGGTTAACAACTTAATTCTATGGCTGGTACTCTTTTTTTGCAACCCTGTCATTTGTTACCTAACAGGAATGCTCCTTTAATTGATTTTTTGACCATAACAAAAAAGGACACTCTTCCAAAATTTCTTTTAGAAAAATGTCCTTAATTCGTACAAATATTAAATTCAATTATTCCGTCTATTCTGCATTATCGTGTATTATACTGCATAATGCGTTGTAGATTTGTAGTAAATTTGTAGTAAAAATTCTCTTTGATGTCCGCAAACCCTTGATTTTACTGCATTTATTTGTCTAATGATTTCATTGTTGGGAACAGCAGCACATCACGAATCGCTGCGCTGTCCGTAAGCAACATACACATACGGTCAATACCAAAACCGATTCCTCCGGTTGGCGGCATACCGATTTCGAGTGCATTCAAGAAATCTTCGTCTGTTGTATTTGCTTCCTCATCACCAAGTGCAAGAAGTTCTTCCTGTGCTTTGAAACGCTCGCGCTGGTCAATCGGATCATTTAACTCGGAGTACGCATTTGCCATCTCCCAGCCATTCATGAAGAACTCAAAACGCTCTACATAATCCGGATTATCCGGCTTTTTCTTTGTCAATGGAGAAATCTCAATCGGATGATCCATGATAAAGGTTGGCTGAATCAAGTGCTCCTCAACAAACTCTTCGAAGAAGAGATTCAAAATATCACCTTTTTTATGGTGTGGCTCAAATTCAATGCCTTTTTCCTTAGCAATTGCCTGTGCCTCTTCCAATGTGGAAATCTCGTTGAAATCAACGTCAGCGTATTTCTTAACGGCATCCACCATCGTCAAGCGCTCAAACGGCTTGCCAAGGTCCATCTCAATTCCGTTATAAGTAATCTTTGTTGTGCCCAGAACTTCCTGTGCCACATAGCGGTACAGATTTTCTGTCAAATCCATCATGCCGTGGTAATCGGTGTATGCCTGATACAATTCCATCAAAGTAAATTCCGGGTTATGTCTGGTGTCAAGTCCCTCGTTACGGAATACACGGCCAATCTCATAAACCTTTTCCATTCCGCCGACAATCAAACGTTTCAAATATAATTCAAGGGAAATGCGGAGTTTAAAATCCTCATCAAGTGCATTAAAATGTGTCTCAAATGGACGTGCTGCTGCACCGCCGGCATTAGCCACAAGCATCGGGGTCTCCACTTCCATAAATCCTTCGCCATCAAGATATTTACGAATGGTGCTGATGATACGGGAACGTTTAATAAACGTATCCTTTACTTCCGCATTCATAATCAAATCCACATAACGTTGACGATAACGTACATCTGTATCAGTCAAACCATGGAATTTCTCAGGAAGAATCTGCAGACTCTTTGACAGCAATGTAACATTCGATGCATGAATCGAAATTTCACCGGTTTTTGTTTTGAACACTTCACCGGTAATGCAAAGAAGGTCACCCACATCGTATTTTTTGAAATCCTTATAGGAATCTTCGCCGATGTTATCTCTTGCCACATAAGCCTGGATATCACCCTCTAAATCCCTCGTATTACAAAAAGAAGCTTTTCCCATGACACGCTTAAACATCATACGTCCTGCAATTGTCACAGTCTTTCCTTCTAATTCATCATAGTTATTTTTAATCTCCATGGAGTGATGGGTTACATCACATTTTGTGATTTTGAAAGGATCTTTTCCCGCCTCCTGAAGATTCTGCAATTTCTCTCTTCTAACTTTTAACAACTGATTAATATCTTCTGCCACTTTTTAATCCTCACTTCTCTATTTCTTCTAGTTCTTACGGAAATCCAAAATTTCGTACTTAATGATACCAGCAGGTGTCTCTACCTCTACTGTCTCACCTTTCTGTGCGCCAATCAAAGCTTTACCAACCGGTGACTCATTTGAAATTTTACCTTTCAAACTATCTGCCTCAGTGGAACCCACAATTTTATATTCCATTTCTTCATTAAATTCCAAATCTTTGATGGTTACTGTACAGCCAACATTGATTACGCTCGAATCGCCGTCATTGTCATCAACAACCTCTGCATTTTTCAAAATTTTATCAATCTCTTCAATACGAAGCTCGATGTCGCGCTGTTCTTCTTTCGCTGCATCATATTCTGCGTTCTCGGACAAGTCACCCTGCTCACGTGCTTCTTTGATTTTCTGAGCAACCTCACGCCGACGATTTACCTTTAATTCATGAAGTTCGTCCTCTAACGCTTTCAAACCTTCATACGTCAAAATGTTTTTCTTTGTTTCAGCCATGGTCTTACCTCCTACGAATTTAACATCATTTAATTATAGCGTAACACCGCCGGCTTGTCAATTACTGCAAAAACGCTTTTTTCTCTGCATCTGAGTCTGACTGGTCATTATTTTCGCGCACAACAATTTTTTGATATTTTTCCGCAACGTTTGTTACTGTATTTTTCTGCATCGCACTCCAATTTGCATCCGAGACAGAAGATATCGTGTCACCATATCCCGCTTTCACAGCTCCGTCAACGGTAGCTGAATCACGCATCACAACACGAATCGGATAATACTTACAATCCTCAAATACATTTCCAGTCACCGTTGGATTTACCACACCTCGCAAAAGAAGTGCCACGTATTTTGTTTGATTTCCATTTGCATTTAACACGCCATCTTCTAATGCCTGAAGCCGTAAAAATGAATTTCCTGAAATCACGGTATCTTTCCAATTTAATGCACGAATTGCTGCATTATAGGTACCGTCAAATGTATTATTTAAAATTCTAACATTTTCATGATAAAGCTGTGTCTGGCCGTTCGCAGAATACGTATGACTACCAATCGCAGTTCCAATATTTTTAAAGGTAGTGTTCTGTATTAAAATATTTTTGCAAATTGTCTTATCATGAGCCGACCAATCATAATTAAATCCGTCAGTATTCAAATCGGTGCCATCCACATTGATGCATTCCTTGTAACTTTTTTTATCCAACACCTTGAATCCTTCAAATGTACACTTTTCAATCGTTACATCGCAAGAAGAATTTAATTCCATAAAATGCGAACCATATTCGTTTTGAAATGTAATGCCCTCGATTGTTATATTTCTTGCATGCCCCATAACAAGTGCCATACAGTTTTTCACATTCGCACAATTCATGCGAACCATTCCCGTTCCTATAATTTTCACATCATGTGAACCATTGTAACCGGAAATTGTCTTAACCGTACCATCTTTTGATGGCGGCACAATGGTAAAAATAGATTTGGCATAACAAATATCGGTTGCTGTCGTTCCTTTTTTCGTAAATGTTACCCCATTTTCCATCCGCATCGTCACATTGGATGGAATACAGATATTATTAGTCACCTCATAATTGCCGGCCTTGACAGTAATCGTTCCACCACCGGCATACTCAAGCTGTTCCATATAAGACATAAGTGTATAATACACTTTCCGCTTTGTATAATCAGAGGCATCCGTGTATTTTTCCTGATACGGTTCTGTAGCTGTCGTAATCGTAAAATATTTTTCCGTTCTATTGCGAAAATAAAGAATTCTCGCCGTTTCATTTGGCACATAATAATGGCTCAAATCATCTACTTTTGTAGCCGCTATTTTATTCGCCGCAGTTACTCCTATCACAGACATAACGGAAGGAAATTTTTTCCCTTTCCCACTATTTTTTGCTCTATCAAATTTCACAGCATAAGAACACCCGCTAATTTGATTTGCAGTAAAGGATGGTTCTTCTACTCCAAACCCAAGCATTCCCGCACTGGCACGTTTCTCCACCCCATTTTTTTTCACTACATTCTTTTTTATTGTCGGCTTCTTCCACAAGACAGCATATATCGGAGCCTTTTTGGTATTTGTAAATGTGTTTGCTGCAATGGTAATGCTTGTCTGATGATATTCTTTTGTTTGCTTATTTTTTTCTAATACAACCGATTTCGTCGTACCAATGCCAACATCCGCCCCCAGAAATTGATTGTTCTCAATCTTTACTTTTTTGTTCACAGTATTGTCTTTTTTGTACCATTTACCAGAAAAATCCGATGTTGTCTGATTGCTTGTTTCAAGCCTTACAGCCATTCGATTTTTCAAACCGGACACATCTTTTTTTCGTTCAAAGACACATTGCCGGACAGAAATATTTTTAGAACCTTCAATCCAAATATAACTGCCGCCCTTTTTGTTTCGAAATCTCACACCACTCACAGTAATACCGGATGCATGACCAACAAAAACCGCCGTTGCTCCATTCACATTTCCCATATCAAAAATCACTTTCCCATTTCCCTGAATGGATGCATTTTTTGATGCCGCATATTTTCCTGTATTTTGTTTTCCCGATGCCTTTTCCTCTGAAATCATTTGGAACAAAAATTTAGTTGATTTTACTTTCTTTGTTCCTGTTGCTTTTGTTTTTTTGATTTTAACACCATTTGCACAGACAATTTTAACATTAGACGGTACATAAATTGTACCTGGAATTTTATATGTTCCTTTTTTTAATTTCAGCGTTCCGCCTGTTGTCGATAATCGCCTCATATAGGAGTTTATCATATAATACTGTTTTGTTTTTTTATTATAATACGGTTTCTGCCGATAAGATGAACTACATGGTATCGTTTTGGAACTCACCGTAAATGTTCTTTTTTTTGCCTCTGCTCGATTGCTCTGCATCATTATATCTGTCATAACAAATAATACAAATGCTATCATCCATAATTTCCATTTTCTTTTCATTTTCTCTCGTCCTTTCAGTTAATCCTTGATAGCCCATAATATATCAAAATAATGTGTCACTTTTTCACTTTTTTATTGTTTCCCCTTTTTTTTGAATCATACTTTTTATGTAAAAAGGAGACCATCTGTTGAGATGGCCTCCTTTTTCAAAAATTTTCGATAAACAGAAAATTTCAAATTCTTATTTGTAAAGCTCAACAAGCTTCTGCAAATGCTCGAAACGAGCTTTTGCTGCTTCTTCGGACTCTTTGAAGAGTCTTTCTGCACGCTCTGGGAATGGCTTGATCAAACGAGTATAACGAGCCTCGTTGTTCAAGAAGTCCTGATAAGAACCATCTCCCTCTTTGGATGTCAAAGTGAATGGATTCTTTCCTTCTGCTTTCAACTCTGGGTTGAAGGAGAACAGATTCCAGTATCCAGCCTTAACAGCTTTCTTCATCTCATCCTGACAGTGGTTCATACCACCCTTAGCGATACCGTGGAGCTCACATGGAGCATAACCGATAATCAGGGATGGTCCGTTATAAGCTTCAGCCTCAGCAATTGCTTTTACAGCCTGAGCAGGATTAGCACCAAGTGCAATCTGTGCTACATATACATAGCCATAGCTCATAGCGATTTCAGCAAGGCTCTTCTTGCCAATCTCTTTACCGGCAGCAGCAAACTGACAAACTTCACCGATATTGGAAGCTTTGGATGCCTGACCACCAGTATTGGAGTACATCTCTGTATCGAATACCATTACGTTTACGTTCTCACCGGATGCAAGTACATGATCCAGACCACCAAATCCGATATCATATGCCCAACCGTCACCACCGAAGATCCATACGGACTTCTTAGCAAGGTAATCTTTCTTAGCAAGAACTTCTTTGGATTTCTCACATCCTGCATTTGCAGCTTTTTCAAGTTCAGCAATCAATGCTTCTGCAGCAGGTGAGTTCTCTCTTGTATTATCTTTTGTCTCAATGAATTTAGCAGCAGCAGCTTTAAATTCAGCCGATGCTTTATCGGAAGCAGCAATCTCTTCTACCAATTCAATTGCCTGGTCACGAAGATATTTCTGTCCAATGTGCATTCCAAGACCATGCTCTGCGTTATCCTCGAACAGGGAGTTAGACCAAGCCGGTCCCTTCTTGGAATCTTTGTTTACTGTATATGGTGATGTTGCTGCCGGGTTACCCCAGATAGAAGAACATCCTGTTGCATTTGAAATGTACATATGCTCACCAAAGAGCTGTGTAACAAGTCTTGCATAAGATGTCTCAGCACATCCTGCACAACTTCCGGAGAACTCGAGAAGTGGCTGGTTGAACTGGCTTCCCTTTGGAGTTGTATCAGCAAATCCGCTGTCTTTCTTACCAACGTTAGCTACCAAGTAATCAAATACCGGCTGCTCGTCTGCCTGAGACTCCTGAGGTACCATCTTGATGGCTTCATCAGCAGCTTTCGGACATACGGTAATACACTCGCCGCATCCCATACAATCCAGAGGAGATACGCTCATTGCAAATTTATATTCGCCAGCTTTTGGCTTTGTATCCGCAAGTTTGATGTTTGAAGGTGCTGCTTTCACCTCATCCTCAGAAAGGAGGAATGGACGAATTGTAGCATGAGAACATACAAATGCACAGTTGTTACACTGGATACATGTATCCGGATTCCATACAGGAACCATAACGGCTGTACCACGTTTCTCATATGCGGAAGCACCAGTCTCAAACTGACCATCCGGGTTACCTGCGAATGCAGATACTGGAAGGCTGTCACCATCCATCTTAGAAATAGGCTCAAGAAGGTCATTTACCATCTTAACAACTTCCGGACGTCCGGTCTTCTCTTTTGCAGGAGCATCTGCTTCCGGATTCTTCCAAGATTCAGGTACTTCTACTTTATGAATTGCGTCAACACCACAATCGATTGCTTTGTAGTTCATTTCTACGACAGCATCACCTTTTTTGGAGTAAGATTTCTTAGCTGCTTCTTTCATGAACTTAATCGCATCATCAATTGGCATTACATCAGCAAGTTTGAAGAATGCAGACTGCAAAATTGTGTTAGTACGTTTACCCATACCAATTTCAATTGCTTTATCAATCGCGTTGATTGTGTAAAGCTGAATGTTGTTGTCTGCAATATATTTCTTAGCTTCAGCGTTCAAGTGATGTCCGAGTTCTTCATCAGACCACTGGCAGTTAATCATGAATACACCGCCCGGTTTTACATCCTGAGCCATCTTCATACCCTGTGTTACATAAGCCGGGTTATGACATGCTACGAAGTCAGCCTGGTTGATGTAGTAAGGACTCTTAATCGGATTATCACCAAAACGAAGATGGGAAATTGTTACACCACCTGTTTTCTTTGAGTCATACTGGAAGTATGCCTGGATAAATTTATCTGTGTGGTCACCAATAATCTTTGTTGAGTTTTTGTTAGCACCTACAGTACCATCTCCACCAAGTCCCCAGAACTTGCACTCTTTTGTTCCCAGTGCAGAAGTAATTGGAGCCGGTTTCACTTCCGGAAGACTCAAGTTTGTTACGTCATCCACAATACCGATTGTGAAACGAGGTTTTGGATCGTCTTTCTCCAGTTCTTTGTATACAGCGAATACGGATGATGGTGGTGTATCTTTGGAACCAAGACCATAACGTCCGCCGGTAAGAATGATATCATTCAAACCTGCCTCACGAAGAGTAGCTGCAACATCCAGATACAACGGATCACCAAGAGCACCAGGCTCTTTTGTACGGTCAAGTACAGCAATCTTCTTAGCAGTCTTAGGAATTACCTTAAGAATTGCTTCCGGAGACCATGGACGATACAAACGAACTTTTACAAGACCAACTTTCTCGCCCTTTGCTGTCAAGTAATCAATTACTTCTTCTGCTACGTCACAGATGGATCCCATAGCGATGATTACGCGGTCAGCATCCGGTGCACCGTAGTAGTTAAACAGACCGTAATCGGTTCCGAGTTTTTCATTTACTTTGTTCATGTACTTCTCTACAACAGCAGGAAGTGCATCATAAGCCTTATTACATGCTTCACGATGCTGGAAGAATACGTCTCCATTCTCGTGAGAACCACGTGCAGTTGGGTGCTCCGGATTCAATGCATGTTTACGGAATGCTTCAACAGCATCCATTGGGCACATTTCTTTCAAATCTTCGTAATCCCATTTCTCAATCTTCTGAATCTCATGGGAAGTACGGAAACCATCAAAGAAGTTAATGAATGGAACTTTTCCTTCCAAAGCCGCCAAATGAGCAACCGGACTCAAGTCCATAACTTCCTGTGGGTTTGTCTCAGCAAGCATAGCGAAACCAGTCTGACGACAAGCGTATACATCACTATGATCACCAAAAATATTCAAAGCATGTGTAGACACCGTACGTGCGGATACGTGGAATACGCTTGGCAACATCTCACCAGCGATTTTATACATATTCGGGATCATAAGAAGAAGACCCTGAGAAGCCGTAAATGTCGTTGTCAAAGCTCCTGTTGCAAGAGAACCGTGTACAGTACCAGCGGCGCCGGCCTCAGATTCCATCTCAACAACTTTTACTTTGCTGCCAAAAATGTTCTTCTGTCCTGCTGCTGACCACTGATCAACGGAATCAGCCATCGGGCTCGAAGGTGTAATAGGATAGATACCAGCTACTTCTGTATAGGCATATGCCACGTGTGCTGCTGCGGTATTACCATCCATGGATTGTTTTGCTCTAGCCATTTTTGTAATGTCCTCCTTAAATTTATTCATTCGTGTTTTTATTTTATCACTAAAAAAAAGAAAAGTAAAGGACGAAAAATGTCGAGTTTGTGTTAAAGGAACAATGATGCGTTTTTATTTTTGTAAATTATTAAGAAGCGTTCGCATTTTGTGGGCGCTTCCGCTAAACAAACGCGTAGGGGTATCGGCATGCCAAATACGCATGCACGAAACCCACGTGTTTGTACCCACAAATCACGAACGCTTCTTAATAATTTACTAGAAATCTAAAAACGGCATTGTTTCTTTGACGTAATCTTTTCCTTTACCAAAAACTAATAAGTAAGTTCTCTGAAAATTATGGGATTGTTTGTACAACTTTTGTGTCTTCATAATTTATCGAGAAATTACAGAAGCACAAAATGTCAAACATCTCTTGACATATTCATCCCTCCGCTGTACTATTGTGTTACGCACTTAATACAGTGGTACAATTATTAAGTTAATATATGGAAAGGAGGTTTTCTATGTCTTGGAATTTATCAAAGGAACGTCCCATATATATACAATTGGTAGAACAGATTAAGTTACAGATTCTATCCGGGCACTACCGCCCCGGCGAACGATTCCCTTCGGTAAGGGAACTTGCCACTGAGGCTGCGGTAAATCCAAACACGATGCAGAAAGCACTCGTAGCTCTTGAACAGGAGGGGCTTTTGATTGGCAGCCGGACAAATGGGCGAACCGTAACAAGTGATGAATCACTGATTGGGTCCATGCGTGATGAATTAGCGGATGGCATTGTAGAAAACTGTTATCAGGCTCTTGCAAAATTAGGATTTTCAAAAGAAGAATGCATTGCCTGCCTACGCAAGCAAAGGAAGGAGGATTTATGATTTTATTAGAATCAAAACACATCTGCAAAAATTTCGGTCCTAAACCGGCATTACGCGATGTAAATGTAACAATTGAATGTGGGAAAATAGTTGGGCTTTTAGGCCCAAATGGAAGTGGAAAAACTACTTTTTTGAAATTAATAAATGGTTTGCTCACACCAAGTTCCGGCGAACTTTTTATTGGAGGGGAGCATCCCGGCGTTATTACTAAGCAGCACATTTCCTATCTGCCGGACCAGACAATTTTTCCTAAATGGATGAAAATATCAGACTTATTTTCCTATTACAATGATTTTTTTGCAGATTTTGACAAAAACAAAGCCGAGGAAATGTTAAAACGATTAGACATCGTTGAAAATATGCGTTTGAAACATATGTCGAAAGGAACACAGGAAAAAGTCCAGTTGATTCTGACTATGAGCCGGAATGCAAATCTGTACTGTCTGGATGAACCTATCGGGGGTGTCGATCCGGCAACCAGAGATTACATATTACAGACGATTATTTCGAACTACAGTGAAAATGCCTCTGTGCTTCTTTCCACACATCTGATTTCTGATGTTGAGAGCATTTTAGATGATGTCATTTTCCTGCAGGACGGCCAGATTCGCCTGCAGTCATCCGTAGATGATATCCGCGAACAGCAGGGCAAGTCGGTCGATACATTATTCCGGGAGGTGTTCCGATGCTAAAAAAATTAATTAAACACGAATTTAAAGATACGATGCGTTTATTTATTCCAATGTTTGGATTCATCGTTGTTTTAACACCTATTTTCAGCTTGATGATGTCTTTGGGCTCACAACCGTATGATGAAAATACAGCCGATGCTCTTTCTCTTGTATTTGGAAGCGGCATCATAGGTTACTGTCTGCTGCTGTTTGGCCTGCTCATTGTAACTCAGGTATTAATTGCCATACGCTTTTATAAGACCATGACTTCCCAAGAAGCATACTTAACATTTACCCTTCCCGCCAAAACAGGCCAGCTTTTATTTGCCAAATGGCTGGTTTCCTTTGTGTGGTATATCCTCGCCTGTGGAATTGCATTGATTTCTATACTTATCGTTGTGTTAATTGCTACACCAATTACGCTGTCAGAAATCATTCATGGCATTGGATTCGTTTTGCAGACAATTAACTTGAGTAATTTTAGTGCACTGATTTTACTGGGGATTTTTATGTTAATCAGCCTCTCGTTTTCAATTTTAATGATGTATCTTTCCATCATGATTGGACAATTAGTACAGACACACCGCATCGCATTAAGCATTGGCGCTTATCTTGGACTTTCTCAGGGATTACAGATTGTTATTTCGTTATTAGCAATCCCATTTGTCCTGATATTCCCTGATGTGATTGACTCCGTCCATGTTGTCCTTTTGCTGTTCTGCCTCCTGTATGGAGCTTTGGGAGTCATCTTCTATTTACTGACTTACCTGATTACAGCAAAAAAATTAAACATTAAATAATACGGATATATTTGCATAAAATGGCATAAATATTGAATATATTGGTGCATTGTTCTCTGAGCCGTTGACATTCTTTATTGGTATTGTACAATGAAGAAAAAAAATGGAGGTATCGCACTTATGAAGCGAAAAATTTACACCCCTCTGTTGTTGACGGCTCTTTTTATGAGCACTCTGTCACAAACAGTTCCGGGTACTACCGCTAATGCAGCAAAAAAGCCAGCACTTAGCAAAACAAAAGTTTCGGTTTATACCGGAAAGAAAGCAAAGGTTTCAATCAAAAAAATTGCAAAGAAAACAAAAGTTACATGGAAATTAGGGAACAAAAAAGTTGCGAAAATTGTAAAACAAAAGAAAACCGGAAAACCATATGCTGTTATTCAAGGAGTAAAAAAGGGAAAGACAACACTTCTTGCACGTTACAAACATGGAAAAAAAATCCGTAAACTTACCTGCCGCATCACAGTTCTTGCTGCAAAAAAAGCTACACCACAAAAAAATGCGGCTGTCCCATCCAGTACAGCTTCGCTTTCGCAGGCACCAAACAGGGCTCCCGCTATAACACCGACTACAGTGCCAACCGCCACTCCTACCCCGACATGGGTTACTACCTGGGGTACAGCAGAAGAAAAATGCGATGTTACATCCAACGCAATGCCTCAAATTGCTTTAGAAGATTCTACAGTAAGACAGGTTATTAAAGTAACTACAACCGGAAGTAAAATCCGTTTTCGCTTAAGCAACCAATATGGCAGAAGTGATGTCACAATTAAATCAATGCACATAGCGAAGCAGGTGAAGGCATCGAAGCCTGAAATCAACACCAATACAGATGCCACCGTAACATTCGAAGGAAAAGAAAATTTTATTATTCCAAAAGGAAAAGTTATTCAAACTGACGCTATTGATTTCCCAGTACAAGCACTGGAAAATGTAGCCATTTCCACTTTTTTTGGTGAAACGCCGACCACAAATATTACCGGACACCGCGGCGCCCGTGCTACAACCTACCAGGTCTCCGGTAATCAAGTTTCAGCCAATACGTTTAGCAATTATAAGACAACAACCAGCTGGTTCTTTTTAGCAGACGCATCTCTTCTCTCTGCAAGTGGAAGTAAAGCGGTTGTCTGTTTTGGTGATTCTATTACCGATGGCTATGGCACCGATGCCACCTACTTGGGCAAAAAACCAGATTCCTACACTCGCTGGGGAGATTACTTTGCCAAACGGTTAAAAGCAAATAAAGGAACCGAAAATGTATCTGTTATAAACGAGGGAATTGGTTCGAATTCCATCCTCGGCTCGTATCCAACTGATGCAGGAAAAGACCGATTCAATCGTGATTTATTAGAACACGACGGTGTTACCTACTGCATAATTTTATTTGGCGTCAATGATTTGGATAAGCTTCAAAATACGAACAAATACAATTTGCTTTTGCCGGAATATCAAAAGATGATTGAAACCTGTCACAAAAACAACATCAAAGTTTATGGTGCACCAATCCTTCCTTTTGGCACAAGCAGTTATTATAGTGAAAATTCAGAAAAAGTAAGACAACTGATTAATCAGTGGATGCGTTCATCCGAGTCCGGCGTAGATGGCATCATTGATTTTGAAAATGCTGTTGCAGATCCGGCAAATCCACAAAATTTATTAGCCAAATATACAAATAAAGATGATGGCATCCATCCTTATAACGGCTATCAGGTGATGGCAAATGCCATTGACTTAAATCTTTTCCAATAAATACAATTGATAAGTAATATAGAAAAAGGCGTTCGAATCAACTACGATTCCAACGCCTTTTTATGATTCTATTCTTCTGTCGCACCAAATTCACTTAACTGTAACCCTTCATTTCGGTCAAGCGCCGTCTGAACACTCCACGGATGGGTAAACAAAAGAAGTGGTCTGTCATGCAGATCTTTTACCTTCTTTGTATCGGACGTAACCGAAAGTGCTGCCACATCGATATCCTTATTTTCTATCCAGCGGACATGCTCATACGGAAGCTGCTCCATACGGATTTCTACATTATACTCATTTTCCAGACGGTACTGAAGCACCTCAAACTGCAGGACGCCTACAACACCCACAATAATCTCTTCCATGCCGGTATTAAATTCCTGAAAAATCTGAATCGCACCTTCCTGTGCAATCTGTGAAATTCCTTTCATAAACTGTTTACGCTTCATCGTATCCACCTGTCGGACTCTTGCAAAATGCTCCGGTGCAAATGTCGGGATACCTTCAAAGCGAACCGGCGTTTTTCCTTTATACAACGTATCTCCAATGGAGAAAATACCCGGGTCAAAAACACCAATAATATCACCGGCATATGCCTCCTCGACATGTTTTCTCTCCTGTGCCATCATCTGCTGTGGCTGCGCTAGACGAATCTTTTTGCCACCCTGCACATGCATAACTTCCATGCCTGCCTCAAACTTACCGGAGCAGATACGCATAAAAGCAATTCGGTCACGATGGGCCTTATTCATATTTGCCTGAATCTTAAATACAAATGCTGAAAATTCATCCGAAAATGGGTCTACCACCTCACCACCGGATGTACGAGACAGCGGAGATGTTGTCATATCAAGGAAATGCTGCAAGAAGGTTTCTACACCAAAGTTTGTCAGCGCCGAGCCAAAAAATACCGGTGAAAGCTGTCCCGCACGAACCTTTTCCAAATCAAAGGCATCGCTTGCCCCATCCAGTAATTCAATTTCGTCAACTAAAATATCGTGGTATTCTTTCGTAATCAAATCATCCAGACCGGCATCCCCAAGGCTTGCCTCTACCGTCTCTACTTTATGTCCATTGTCCCCCGCAATAAACCGGGAAATTGTCTTTGTGTTACGGTCATACACACCTTTAAAGTTCTTTCCGGAACCAATCGGCCAGTTCACCGGACAAGTGCGGATACCAAGCACATTCTCAATCTGGTCAATCAATTCAAACGGATCCATCGCCTCACGGTCCATCTTATTAATAAAGGTAAAAATCGGAATTCCGCGCATGACACAAACCTTAAACAACTTAATCGTCTGTGCCTCAACACCCTTGGAACCATCAATTACCATCACGGCAGAATCTGCCGCCATCAGCGTACGGTAAGTATCTTCCGAGAAATCCTGATGTCCCGGTGTATCCAAAATATTGATGCAAAAACCATCATAATTAAACTGCAGCACCGAACTTGTTACGGAAATACCTCTTTCCTTCTCAATTTCCATCCAGTCGGAAACTGCATGTTTCGCCGCTTTTCTTCCTTTTACCGAACCAGCCAGATTAATTGCCCCTCCATATAAAAGGAATTTCTCCGTCAATGTCGTCTTTCCGGCATCCGGGTGGGAAATAATCGCAAATGTACGTCTTTTCTCGATTTCCTGTCTCTGTGAATCACTCATAAAATCCTCCATTCTGTCATGGATATGCTATCCATCCGCTGATTTTCAATCGGCATACAACAAATGAGCTCTGACACATATGTATCAGAGCTCTTCAAGCTGGGCTACAAGGATTCGAACCTTGAAATGCTGGAGTCAGAGTCCAGTGCCTTAC
>OKWJ01001570.1_pt1 | contig 15366 bp, 12 predicted proteins | sample 1607121 | NCBI WGS metagenome assembly OKWJ01 (sample SAMN04414080, study PRJEB24778) | human gut metagenome | material: faecal | host: Homo sapiens | reverse complement strand
ACACGTCATAGACCGCCTGCCGCGCGGCATCGGATGTCACCTTGGAACCGTAAGCAGAATAGTTTTTCTGCATGACTTCCGTGACATTCTTCCCATATCCGCCATTTTCCAGCATGTCGTGGATACACTGGGCGACGCCGAGGAATCCGTTGCGGCTTGCGATCACGCCGGCCTCGCCGTAGACCACCTTCGCAATAGCTTCCACGTTGGAATCCCCGATCTGCGCACCGGAGATGTTCTCGTCGGACGCGCCGATCAACTTCTTAAAGCGCTCCCAGTCTCCCCTTGCCCGGATCTGCGACGGGCAGTTTTTCGCGCAGACGTCGTAGTGGGTGTATACCCGGCTTGCAGGAATGTTTAATTCCTTCATGAGCTGCTTTGTGATCTCTACGGTGTTCTGGAACGCTTTCTCGTAGTTGTAACCGGCATTAACGCACATTTCGATCGCTACGCTGTTACGGTTGTTCACGGTGCCGAACAGCTTGCCGCCGTAGTTTACTCCGACATGCCAGGTACCGCGGCTATACGGCGCCGCAAGTTCTGCGCTCTTATCGTCTACGTAGAGATGCGCCGACATGCCCTGGAAATTGCCGTCATGCTGGGCTTTTGCGTGCGCTTTCGCGTCAGCGCCTTTGTTAAAATTATCTGTGTTATGGATAACGATGTTTGCCGGATCGTTCTCCGCGTATGTATTCTGGTTCGAGATATATTCCTTGTTGATATTCATACGTACTCCTTTCCGCTGCATTTTCGCAGCATAAAAAGAGGACGGTCGTCCGCCCTCATCGTTTCTGGTTAATCGGTGCAATCCCCTCCTGCCGGACGTTATGCGTCTGGTTCTGGTTTTCCACCTTGACCTTCTGTGTTATACTGTTAAATTCTTCATTGCTTTTCTTCCGCTGCTGTTTTTCCAGCTCTTTTCTGTCCATGCTCATCACCTCAAGGATAGGATGCGCTGGCGTTGGCGGAATTATGCACTGCGGATAGTGCCGCCTATTCCTGTTTTCTCGCCTGTTTGAAAAGCTGGTTCACGTATACGCTCAGTCCTGCAACCAGAAGTCCCTGCACAATACTGGTAAACACCGCCATAAGGATTTCCTGGTATGTAGACAGCGGGCAGCTTGCGAATACCCACAGCGCGCATAACAGGATTCCCAGCATCCCCAGGATTGCCGGGATGTGTTTGTCTGCGAAATACTGTGCTTTTTTAAAACCAAGCCCGATAAAGTACAGCACAACCGCTACGACAATAAGTTCCGGTTTTACATAGTTCATGATCTCATTCATTATATTGCTCTCCTTCCCTAGGTTCTTCCGGCATCGCCAGAAGTTTATGATACAGTTCCGTTGCCACATCATTGCCGCCTAAATTATGATATGCGGTATATACCTTTTTGATAGATTCCTTTGCATAGATCGGACAATAGCCCCGGTCTGTATATTTATTGTAGTTTTCCACAATGCTGTCACGGAGCAGGGACTGTACGCCGTCCGCGATCGCTGCATTCTTTTTCTGCTCCATTTTTAAACGCGCAGACACGCTCCGGTAACCAAGCCCCAGTGCTGCAGAAATAAGCGCAAACAGCCACTCTGCCCAGTGTGCCTGCAGATATTCCAGAATCTCCATCGGAATTCCTTTCCCCGGCGCGTGCCGGTACAGATTTATGCAAAATAAAAAGACCTTCACGGTCCCGCCCTTATGTCCATATACCTCCTATTCTGCAGATTCCGTTTCCGGCTCTGCTCCTGTCTATGCTTCCTGTTCTTCCTCCTCTTCCACCAGCTCCCACGCCTGCGGATATGTATCCGGATCCCAGACGCATCCATCCATCCGGCAGATGTAGTGCTTGCCGTTCCAGGTTACTTTATCGCCGGTGCTGTAGGCGTCGTGTGCACCGGTGGGCTGTACATATTCCGGCCATTCCTCCTGCACAGGCGGGATGACTGTACCGCCCTGCAGAGTAGTGATCGCGTCCGTGTTGGCTCTGATGGCAGCTGCCATCTCTCCAAGGTTTGTAAAGATGCTGTCGATCTGTTTCTGTACGGATGTATAACTGTTTTCCGGGAGTGCGTTCTGACGGGCAAGTTCCACCAGTTCGGTTCTCTGCTCCTCCGTCAGACCTCCCTGCAGCCAGATGGTATCGATCTTTCCGAGCATGTCCGACAGCTCGTATCTGCCGGAACTGATTACGGTTTTGATAATATCATACATAATCCTGTCCTCCTTAAATATTCTCCATTGCCTGCTTTTCCAATGCTGTTACCCGCTGACCCAGATCCGCCGTATCGCTGCCTGCGGATGCAAGCATGCTGTCCTGGATCTGGTACGCTGCGTCCTCGAACGCCGCATAGTCCGCGTGGCACTGCTCCCGGTGCTCCTTGTACAGCTTCTTTCCTTCCGTGCCCATCTGGTACCGGCTGATGCGGATATCCTCCGGGTTCTCGGAACTGATTGTGCAGGAATACCCTTCCACGCTTACCTGCCTTGTGGTATCCCCTTCCGTCACCGTGATGACGGATTCTGCGGTTAATGTGATGCTCTTTTTCTGGTTGTTTAACATGTCTTTGTCCTCCTTTTGGTTGTGGTTTTACTTTTATGATGCCCTGCCTTCCGGCAGAAACCTCCTTTTTATGCGGCCCCTAGGCCTGCGATGAGGGCATCCTGCTCTGCTATCCTTGCGCGCAGGGCGTTTATCTCATCCCTTGCCGCGGCAAGCTGGTCCTGCAGAGCGTCTATCCTGTCCTCTGCAGATGATATCCAGGCTTCTGCCGTGTAAATGCGCCTGTCGCAATCCTGCAGGCTGTCCCTTACCTCCGTATTGCACCTGTGCTCGTTTTTGATCATCTCAAACATCAGCGGCACAACGATATTATTGTTCCACATTTCCGGGCTGCCGTCCGGGTTGTGGTCGATAGCGATCGGCATTACACCCTCCCAGTCCTCGACGATAAAGCCGGGGATGGTTTTCCTGTAGCGCTCATCTTCTACGCCAATGTAGCCCTCTTTGTATTTAAACCAGTGTACCGGGATATCGTACAGCGGCTCTATATCCTCTGTTGATAATACGGATACCAGGTCTTTATAACGTACAGATGACGAGGACGCCCTCGCAATACGTCCGGTCTGCCCTACCCTCACATTTGCAGCCTCGGTTGACTGGTAGGTATAGACATTGTGCAGATGCACGGTGCCGTCCACCTCGATCGCATCGCTTGTATAGATCTTCCCGGAAGCAGTAAGGCTGCCGTCTGTTATAAAGTTTTCGATGACTCTAAGGCCTCCGTTGATCCTCACATCTCCCTCTGTTACATCCACGTTGCATCTTACCAAATAATAAGTCCCGTTTGTAACGTCGATGAATGCGCCATAATCATAGGTTCCCGTCGGGCATCCTTTCTTGCACCCGAAGATGCCAAACCGCTCATTATCAGTGCTGAATCCTCCCAGTGTAAAAATGTTCCCGCTTTTCGTGTCCTGCCGGATAATTGGGTAATATGATGTATTGGTGTGCGGCGTTGCTACAATGCATTTTGTGAACGTCGGGCTGTTGGCCCAGCTTGTACCCGTATGTTTCGGAAGCTGCAGCCCGCCGGTCTTCAAGGTGACGCTGGCGGCTGTCAGACTGCCAGTTACGGTCATAGACGCTGCTTTCAAACTGCCGCTTACTGTCGCGGATGCGGCGGTCAGGCTGCCGGTTGAAGTCATGGATGCTGCTTTTATATTTCCCGCCGACGTGATACTGCCGGTTGCGTCAATCAAGCCGTTGGCGTATATGTTGTAAGCATTTACTGTCCCATCCGAAGCAGCGACGAAGCGATGGGCGTTATTTGGAATGCCGATACTAATAAAATCTGTTCCGACAATGGTCTGAACGTTCCCATTCACACCAAGTAAATATCCGCTGGTGATCTGGAGATCTCCGATATAACCATCTGTAGCCGTAACACTTCCCGAAAAGCTCCCGGTTGCACCATTTAGCGTGCCGTCAAACGTACTGTTGCCTGTGATATGCAGGTTGGTAGCCGTAAAGGAATCTGCGATGGTAGCACCCTCCAGCGTGATCTTATCTGCCGAGATCTTTATACTTTCTGCTGTCTGGTTGATCGCCGATATGATGCCGGATTTTTCAACCCGCAGGGCGATCTGATCAGTATGCTGGGTGATCGTCGACTCTGCGGTGGTGATCCTGTTCTCTGCCGCCGCCAGATCGTTTTGGTACGCATAATAATTTCCTACAGTTGCAATGATGCCGTCTTTTGTAATCTTCTGGCTGGCTTCTGCCTTCCACGTTTCCAGCGATGAGACTTTACCGGATACGGTTGAGACCTCTGATTTTTTCGCATAAGTCTGCGAAACTGCCGTGGTGATAGAGTCTTTTGCAAGGTCGATTGCGGACTGCATCTGGGCGGTGGTGCTGTAGCTGGCAAATTTGTTGTCCACATCCTCCGGTGCCGGCGTCCAGTCGGTGACTTTATTGCCTTTTTCCAGCTTGAACCGCACTTTCAGGTCAATACTTCGTCCCGATGCGGTGTTGACAATCGATATGTATCCGAGGTCATATCCAGTCCCATCAAATGTGATGGAATCCGCACCTGCTTTTATTTGTATGGACTTCTTAACCATCCCATTCTGATACAGTGACAGATTGTACACCACATCGCTTCCAGCAACCCGCTCCACGCTGAATGTGTAATTACCGGATAAGCCCGCCGCATCGGTCAGTTTTACGATTGTAACATTTCTTGCGTCAGCAGTCGTTCCTTTTGCTGTCAAGTATCCATCATCATTGTAGGATATCGTCACACCATTGTCTTTTCTGTAGCTGTAGGCTGTTTTTTTAATCAGGTTCCTACCGCCGATCTGGATATTGTTCACCGCCGTCTGGATATCCTTCTGTTCCACCTTCAGTGCGATCTGCCCCTGCAGCGCAGTTATTGACGATTCCGCCGTCGACAGCCGGTTCAGCGAATCCGTAATCCTGGCGTCCGCATCATCTGCAAACTGCGTAAATTCCTGGCTTGTGACACGCAGCGAGATTGCCTTCTCATTTGCAGCGATTTTCGCCCCATGGTCCGTCAGCGTCTCGCCCTGCTCTGTCAATGCCTGTGTCTGCTCCGACAGCGCCACATTCAGTGTTTTACTGCCCACCTGCACAACGGTCCCGGATATAGTTACGCCCTGGTCCGTCAGCGCCGTATCAAAGCTCTGGAAGTCAATCTTCAGAGCCTGTATCGCAGCATCTTCGGCAACCATTTTATCCCGGATGATTTTCCGCTGGATGGTGTTCTCCGTAGCGCCGAGGGCATCCCAGATAAGATTCCCGTCAGCATCCCAGACAGCAAGCGTATAGTCATCCGACGCGTCCTTACCGATTTGCACCCGCACCTGCGAGCCGTCCGAAATCCGGATGGTATTGTCGGAGATCTGCATACGCCCGTCCGTGCCCGCCACGGTAACAATGGCGGTATCAATGGTACCTGCCCGGAGCTTGTTTGCATTTAAGGACGATATCTGCGCGTCGCCGATGCTCCCTTCCAGCATCCAGCCCTTTGCCGTCACCAGCTCCTCGTTGTATATCTTATCAATCAATGCTGTGTGGGACGCAAACTCATCCGTCGTCAGTGACTTGAACGATGCGTAATCACCCTCGATGTCATGTACCCGGATGTTTGTTGCATCCAGGCTTTCTATGGTGGCATATTTTAAATCTGCTTCATCGGCTTTCAGATAGTTCGCCTCGATCTCCCCGACCGTCAGCTCTGTCAGTGCAAGCTTGCCCTGGATGTCGGTAATGCTATTGTTTATGCCTCCGATCGTGCTGCTCCCGGCAAGCCCCTCTTCAAAGTGCAGGATATCCGATACATTGATAGTGCCTGTATAGCGTCCGTCTGCGGAAACCGTAAAGTTTATGACGGCGGCAGCTTCCTGGTATCTCTCCTGCATCTCTTCAAAAGTTAGCACCGTATTCGATATCTCGCAGGTATCCTTATCCGGGTTGTCCGGGTAGTGCACCATCTTCACAATACGCTGCTCTTCCATGGTACCGGTGGCTTCGTCAACCAGCTTTACCATATCGCCCAGACTGTAGGACAGAACGGAGTATCCTGGCTTCTGTGCGGCAAGGTTCCTTACCTCTGCCTGGTAGGACGCTTCTGGCTTTGCGTGGTCTTCCAGCCACAGTTCTGCATCTTCCTTCAGCGCCTGCGGATCCGTGTAGCTTTCGTCCTTCCAAATGTACGCGAGCACCTTGCTGCTGTACTGGAAGTTTTCCAGATATTTTTTCCCGTCGTTGACAGATTCGATCGTCAGCCCGTTCTCGCCGATCGGGATCACGCGCGTGTAAAACTCGTGGCTGCCGGATTCCTTCTTTAGTCGTTTCAGATTCAGCCCGGAAAGAAAATATACGCCCTTATCCTCCCCGCGCTTTGTGTAAAAGGATACCGTCTTTGCCTTTGTATCATAGACCGGCTCACACATAAACGCCTTACACAGGTTCTGGATCACACCCAATGTGTTGACATGCATCATCCCGGCATTGCGGCGTTTTGTGACGTCGCAGTACCCGACTGTCCAACCGCTCCCCGCAAGGGCGGTGCGCGCCGCCTCATCGACTGTGGTATCGGTCACAGAAAAAGTCTGCCATGCTTTTGCCTGCAGCCCTTCCAGATTCAATACCGCTACGATCTGCGGGAAGGCGCTACTGTCTGCCGGCGCCTCCTTGATCACGTACTCGTCATCCTCTGTCTGCACGTACATCTCATTTTCCAGAGATGGATCCTTTGCGAGGTATGTGAAATACAGCGTCTTATCCCCGGTGGAGACATCGCTCTCTATCCTGCAGTCCTTATACTTTGTGATATGCCCTATGGCATTGTAGTTCCTGTCAAATAGCTTAAGCACAGGGCATCCCCTCCTCTGTTATTCCTCCAGCATGAAGGAGAGCGCCAGCAGCTGCGCCACTGTGGGGATGCTGTACCGCTCCGCCTGTTCGCAGCGCTCCACCTCTTCCCTTTTGGCTTTCCGGATATCGATCTCGATCTTCGTGTCCAGCAGCGCCCCGTATTCCTCCTCAAACGCTTTCCAGTTTTCTTCGGATATCTGGTATTCCCGCGTTTTCTTTCCTTTGATCACGCTGTCCACCATGACAGCATTCCCGGCTCCATCCTTATCGGCATACTGTCTGCATAGTTTTTCGCGCTCCTTGTCGATGTGTTCCGCTTCTTTCTGGAGTTTTTCCAGGTTGCAGGCAAGCGCATAACTGAGCTTCGACGGGAGTACAAGTCCCCCACACCCTGCCAGGTCCGAAAAATGTCTGTTTACTTCTCCGAGAGTCATCTGCATTTTATTTTCTCCTTTACATAAAGCGCGGACGGTACTTCAGCGTGATGTCCGTCCAGCTATTGTTTACAGTTATTGTGTTTATGCCCGGGAGCAGCGCAGGCAGCCCCCAGATCTCCAATTCTTTTTTTACTTCCCCGTCCTGCGTAAACAGGCCGGTCTCCCCATCGAGGATGACGTTCTTTCCCGTCACTAGCTCCCCGATTGTTACCGGCAGGTCTTTCCCGGTACCCGCTTCCCTGCATAGCCCAGTGATCACCGTAGATGCTACGCCTGTCTGCGGTGTGATCTCCACACGTACCGGCGTGACGATGTTCCCGGGATTTGTGACGGAGATCTGTGTCTGCCCTGTGAAGGTCTGTGTCACCATGTCTGCGTATTCGTAACAGGAAAACTCCAGTGTCAGCTTCGCCGCGCGGTTGAATTTCACAAACAGCACGTTCAGCGAGTTTTCCTCCAGGCTATGCTTTGCCAGAATCCCGTAAAACTTATGCGTGAAATCATCCAGCTCCAGCTCCGCCGGTTCCAGCAGATGTGAGAGGATCCGGCTGCACCGCTGCAGGATAGCCTGCCGGTCGCGGTCCGCTTTTACCAGCAGCGTCACCTTTATAGACTTGAATCCTGTGGTATTCCCTATGAGCACCGGCATCGGGCTGCCGCGCACCCACTCACTGTCATTCGATATGGAGTGGAAGCCCGGCGTCACGTTCCACTGCACCGCTTCTGCTTCTGATATGTCCCATCCGTTGATTGTCACCGTAACCACCTCCTAAAAAAGTGTATAAAAAGAGAGCGGTTCATCCGCCCTCTTAAAATCTTTATTTCAGATTTTCAATTATTTTTACCTTGACACCCCCAGTTTTGTCATCAGTGCCTCCTGTAGTACCCGCGACACATTAATATGTGCTTTTTCAGCTTCCACGTTCAGCCAGTTTGGCAGCGTGACATTTCTTCTGACAGTTTTATTATCCATTCTTCTGCGGTACTCAGAAAAATCAATATCTACCAGTGTAAGAACCCCGGCAGAATAATCAAAGATGTCCGCATCTTCACGTGCTTTTGCAATCGCCTGTTCCCTTCCGGAGGGAAGCGGAATCTTTATACCGTCGTCCTCCATGTCTATTCCTTTCAGACCGATTGCATCGCGCGCCATTTCAATGGCATCCGCCATATCTTTCCCTTCCGTATAAATTTCCATATCAGGAACGTATACGAGAAAGTCCCCGCCATGCTCTGCAATAAATGTTGGATATACCTGTTTCATCTCTCCCATCCTTCCTTTCTATAAGATATAACCGGGAAACCGGGGGACTATTTCAGTCCCCATTTCCTTAGGATTTTCTTTGCCGTAATCTCATTGATTTCAGTATGTCTCGGAACCTGTTCTGTATCACTTCCACGTTTGTACGTGTCATGATTCCCGCCATGTTCCTTGAATGAAAACCCTGCCTCTTCCAGTTTCCTTATTAAATCCCTGCGTTTCATTAGTGTACCTCCTTATGTATATATTATACACACTTATTACACATCTGTCAACAAGAATATCCATTTAATACACATTTTTATGACATTTTTGATTGTGCAGCATATGTCTCTATGTCTCTATCGCGGTCGCCTTCTTCTGCCCGCCACGGCTGCATTTTCCTGGCTCAGGGGCTTCTGCAGTGCCCCGACCGTCTCCCCGGTGTCGAGCACAATCTTCATGTTCTTGATTTCCTCTACCATGTCGTGCATGCCGGACATCATCTGCTGCATCATCTCCATCATCCCGCTATTATCCACATTTACCACCGATGCCTGCGGTTGGTAATCCTCCAGCATCCGGTTTAGCCGCATGACGCCGGAATAATCCGGGATGGATGTCTGCAGCTCTGTCTGGCGCTTTGCCATCTCTTCCTGCGCCGCGTCAAGCGTCTCCTGCATCATCTCCTGTGCGGATCTCACCGCCGCTGGCGTGCCGTCCTCCATGCCGAGTGCTACCCCGGCAGGTATCTGCGGACCGGTCTCGCGCCGGAAGAGGCGTGACGGGCTGTGGATCTCTGCCTCCTCTTCCATCGCGCGCTTGATCGACTGTATCACTTTCTGCGCAGACGTCTGGATCTTCGCGTCATCCAGCATCCCCGCAAGGATGCCGTCCAGGGTACTGGAGCCGATCTCTCCGCCTTCTTTCTTCAGCGCGGAAAGCCCCGATGATACTTTGGATACGACTTTGGTCGTGCTCTTATAGACCTCTACGGAATCCGCAGCGCTTTTTATCCCGCCAACCAGACCGGATACCGCATCCTCCCCGACCTTTCCGGCCTTTGCGAGCAGGTTTTTCAGCGAGGAATCCATGCCCGCGTTCAGTTCCTGCAGTGCCGCGCGGTAGTCTGCGTTCAGCGCGTTTAATTCCGCCTGCGCTTCCGTGCGGAGCTGCGCGATCTCTTTATTGGTCTCCTGCCGGAGGGATTCGTTATCTTGCACCGCCTGTGACTGCGCAAGGGCATTTTTCTGCTTAAACAACTTCTCGTATTCCGTAAGCTGCGCATCTGTCGCATTTGCAAGTGAATAGATGTTTGCCGCCGCGTCCGGTCCCTGCTCCAGCAGGTAGTCGTAGAGATCCGTGGAGATCCCGCGCTTCTTTAACTTTTCCAGCTGCTGCTCCCACAGGGCAAGACCTGCTACCTGTGTCTGCAGGTTGTGCAGGAGTGTGTCCATGGTGTAACCGTCCGCGTCCCACGCCTCGAAAAGATCCATGGAGGAGAGGATGTCCTGCTTCCGTTCGGCGACCGCATCCTTATATGCGTCCTGCAATTCCTTTACGCTGTCTGCGAGCTGATCGTTGATATCTTTGCTGTTTTCCAGGTAATCCTCGTCCAGTTCTTTCCTCTGGTCGTACCACTCCTGCATCGCTTCAAAGTATTTCCGGTCTGCTTCGATGCGCTCATCTGTCCCGGTCTTAAACTGCTTTCTGGCGGTATTCCAGTAATCCATCTCCGCCTTTGCGGATACCTTGTAATAGACCTTATATTTATCAAGGATGCTGTCCTGCACGGATGCCTGTGTGGTCAGCCGGTCTTTTGCCGCCTGCGCGATCTGGTCGTTGATGGAATTGATCTGCTTCTGGGCGTCGTAATATCCCTGTGTGCCTTTTTTGAGCTGCTTCTGCACTCCTACCCAGTAGGCTTTTTCCTGCTTCAATGACACGTTATGCAGTGTCTCGTAATTTGACAGATACTTCTCTGCAGCAGAGTAGATCTCGCTGTAATAAGTGGCATCGTCCTTTTTGGTGGTCTTTTTTTTCTTCCCGCTGCCGGTGGTCGTTGTCTTCGAGACCCCGAAGTTTTTCGCGATCTGCCCTGCCAGCGAAGAGGATACCCCGGTCTGCTGGATGCTTATCTGCTTGATCTTCTGTGCAGCCTTTGTGTAGGCATCGGTACCTTTCTTTACGTGCTTCTGCACCTGCTGCCAGTACCACTTTTCATCCTCCAGGGATACCTGGTGGGATTTCTTATATTTCGACAGCCAGGATGTAGCATTGGTGTAGACCTTTGCGGACATCTTTTTCGCAGCTTTTCCGGCAAGGGATGCCTTCCGCGTGATGCCGAATGCCGTTCCTTCGGAGATGCGTTCACCGACATCTCTCTGGAATTTTCTGGACGGCGATTTAATCTCCAGCGCCGCCTTTGCCGCTGCCAGCGTCCGCGACGCCATATTTACCGCCGCATTGACAGCACCACTCGCTCCCCCGTAAATGCCGGAAGCTACGCCGGACGCCATGTTATAGCCGACGTTATAGAACGAGTTTTCCCAGGATGCCACTGCGCTGCGCGCAGAGGAAGCGATAGCACCGCCTGCCTGGGCCGCCTGCTGGCGTGCGGCATTTAGTGCATTAATATATGACTGTGCCGACTGCTGCCCGGCAGTCTGAAAATCTCTGGATTTATCCAGCATTGCCTTTGCTGCTCCACCGGCAACCGTATCCCCGGCACCGGATGCGCTTTTTTCTGCATTTTCCAAGCCGCCTGCAAAAGCTTCCCCGAGGGCTGTCCCGGCTGCGCTGTACTCTTCCGATTTTCCGGTGATTCCTTCTGTTCCCGGAGTCAGCGCATCGTTGATGCTCTTCTGCGTGTCTTGCAGGCCTTTTACGACGGCTTCCCCGAGCGTGCGCCCTGCCGTTTCGTAATCACTGCTTTTTTCGCTGATACCGTCCGGATTCAGGATCAGTGTGCCGTCAGATTCCGATACAGCCTCCTGCAGCCCTTCGGATATTTTCTCGCCGAGCGCAGCCCCTGCCTGCCGATAGTCATCCGCCTGTCCCTCTACTGCCGAAATTGCGTTTCCTACTACTTCCGTAAGCGCATCCCTTATGCTGGTATCGCTCTGTATTCCTTCAGCGATCGGCTTTACAAATTCCTGGCTTTTCTGCCGGAACTGCGTTGTTTCTATATCGTCCGCAGCATCTGCTATCTTTCCCTGTATCTTTTCAGCCACTGCCTCATCGATGCCGTCCAGACCTTTTTCGATATTTTCTTTGATGCCCTCCCCGACCGAAGTATAGCCTGCGATTGCATCGGCATCATCCTGCAGTTTTAGGTTCTCTGCGTACAAATCGGCTATTTCCTTGAATTTCTCAGCGTCCGAGCCGAGCGTATCCACAAGTGTCTGTACAAGATTTGCAGATTCCGGTCCCATTTCAGCCAGCGCGTCATACAGCTCCTGCGACATGTTTCCCCCGGCTTCCTCGCCCAGTATCTTCATGTTTTCGCTCCACTGCTCGATACCGGCTTTCTGGGATTCGAGGTTTGTAAGGATCTCGTCCGCCGTTACTTCCGCTCCGCCAGAAAATTCATCAAACAGTGATACTGTCCCTTCTATGGATCCGGCAATCGAATCCCGCATGTTGCTGTAGGCTTCTGCAATTTTCTCGGATGCTGCTGTCACGGCTGCTGCTTCCTCTTCGGACAGACCGGTCAGATCGTTTCCGTATTCATCAAGTACGCGCGCAGTTTCCCCTGCTGCATCCCCTACCGTATTTATGCTGTCTGACGCTTCTTTCGCGCTCTCCGGCAGCAGACCATACTGTTCCGCGATCCGCTCCAGTGCAGCGCTCTCATCATCTGCCTGCCCTTTTGCTTTTTTGAAAGTCTTGTTCGCCTCTTCCTGCGCCCGCTGCGCGTCCCATAACGTATCGCTTGCACTGATTACTGCTCCTTCGTAATTATTGAACGCGGTGCCGTTTTCCTCCACGTACTTCCTGCTTTTCTCCAGTGTGGCATCATACTCTTCCTGTGCCTGTCTTACTGCGTCATCCGCCCGCGCTTTATCCAGCGTTGCCTGTGCCAGTGCCTCGTAGGTCTGCTGTTCCGCTTTCAGGAGCGCGTTTTTCATCGCGAGCCCTTCCGCGTTTTTGAACATTGCCTCCAGTTCTTCGTTTGTTGCATTCAGTACACCCGTCTCTTCGTTAAACGCTTCCGTCAGTCCGGGAACCGAATCTCCCAGTGCGTGCACTGCACTCTCTAACTGGTACTTCTGGAATTCCGTCAGATTTTCCTGCTCATTCAGATCCATCAGCACTGTTTTGTACGCTTCCAAATTTTCCACATCGTCCGTCGCATTATCCACTACGGCCTGTGCGCTTTCCAGTGCCTTTTCTACTTCATCGTTAGATGCTTTTATATCTTCGACAAACTCGTCCAGGATGCTTTTCTGCGGCGTGATCTCCTCCCCGATGCCGTTGACAACTTCTGTCGCAGTCTCAAACAGACCCGTGATCTTCGGCAGTGCTGCATCTGCAATCGGAGTGACAAGATTCTCCTGGATTGCAGAGCCGAGACCGGATACCGCGCTTTCCAGATCGGAATAGCGCACTTCCTTCAGACTGTCCATCGTGCCGCGCACATTCTTGTAGGCATCGTTCACATCATCCAAGGCAGTGATCACCTGCATAGCGTTGTCCTCGCCGAGCGACGACCATACCTCGCTTGCGATCGTCAGCGCCTGCTGCTGGTTCTCCATCTCCGACAGGTCGTTTATAACAGAATAAAAGACATCGCTCGTCGATGCCTTCCCGTTTTTCCATTCTTCAAATAATTTCTTTGTGCCGTCCGAGAAATAGTCAATGTTGTCCCCGATACGCCCGTCTGCGAGGGAGTTCCCGAATTCCTTTACATAGTCATTTACCTTGTCAAGGTTATATGCCCCGGCGTCCAGACCATTTTCCAGGATGGCAAACATCTCTTCCGCGGAGAAGCCTGCCTGTCCCCAGATCTGGGCATACTCCGTAAGGTTGTCCGTCAGTTCCCCGGAGCGGTTCAGTCCGTTCTGCGCGCCTTTCGTGATGAGGTCAAATGCGGTCGTGGCATCCACGCCCATCGTCTTCATCATGACATCGACCGCGCGGATAGATTCGTTGACATCCATGTCGAAGGTATCGCGCAGGGTGATGGCGGATTCTGTGATCTCCGTCATGGAGGAATCATCCAGTTCGCCCATGATCTGGATGACCTCGCTCATAGCATCCGCCACATCACCATAGCTTTTCCCGAAGTTGTCACCCTTTATCTGTTTCATGACAGCCTGGTATTTCTTCGCGGCGGCTTCGGAAAAACCGGTGCTCGCAGCAAGCTTTGCGGATGCGCCGCTTAAATCGTACATGGATTCCTTTACGGCTTCCGCGCCTTTCTTCAACAGGTCCAGAGCGGCTGAAGCTCCTTTATCCACAAAGGCGGAAGCCACTTTATCCCCCAGCGTCGTCGTGATCTGCGTGACTCCATCCGCAGCGTCACCAAATACTTCCATCTCCTGCGATGTCTGTTTCGCTTCCTGCCCCATCTTATCAATGCTGGTCGCGCAGTGATCCGTCGCCTGTTCTGCTTCTTTCAGATACTGTTCATTTTTCTCTATTTCATCATTCTGCTTTTTCAGAGACTTTTCCGCTTCATAAACCTTTTTGTCCCATTCAGCGATACTGCCGATTTCCTTCGTCCGGGCAATATTCTGTTTATCATAAGCCTTTTCCAGCTCTGAAACCGCCTTCGCCTGCTCCTCGTACTCTTTTGTGCCCTGCTGCCCGGATGCTTCCATCTGCTCCTGCGCCTGTCTTGCTGACTTAAGCTGTTTATCCAGTTCCTCCAGACGCTTGCTCTGCTCACGGTAGTTTTCATTCGCTTTTTTCTGCCCTGCTTGCGCCGCTTCGAGCTGCTTCTGGTACGCTCCCTGCTGCTGTTTAAGCAGCTCCTGCTTCTGGCGCAGATAATCCATTGAGTTTGCATTACCTTCAAATTTTTCAGCCAGCCCTTTTAACTGCGCTTCAAACAACTTTGTGCTCTTCTGCGCCGCCTGCACTGCTGCAGTAAATTCTCTTTCTCCATCAAGGGCAAGTATACACCCAATTTTCTTTCCTGCCATAGTTATACCTCATAAAAATCTGCATTATAAAAGCGCCCATTTCTGAGCGCTTTGCGTTTAGTGATAAAATATATTTATTCTACCGGCAGCTTTAACTGCTCATATTCCGGCACCTTCACAAAATCATCTGTCAGCCGGATGCCAAACTGCTCGAAGATTGCCTTTAAATTCGCGGCAATCCGGTGTGGAGCAAGGTTCTGTCTTACCGCTACCCTGTCCATGACGTTTGCAAGATTGGCTACTTCGCCAACCGGGATTTTCTCCGCGGCAACATCATTCATGGCGTATTCTCCCGTTTTCCTTATTGATGGAAGCACTTCAGAAGTCACCCAATGCTTAAACCGCTTTGCGGATTCCAGCTTGCTGCTGAATATCAAAGAATACAGACCGGATTCATTGATAATAACCATATCCTGTCTTCCAGAAGGTGTCTCCATTTTGGAGATACCTCTATCTTCTAAATCCACTCTTTTTCCAATCGCATCGGCAGGTTTCGCGTATCCAAGTGCCGAAGCAACATCCTTTCCAACAAACCACGGTTCACCATCAACAAGTACAGTTCTAATTTCCCCAAATTCTTCATTGTCAAAAATTTTCAACTCATTCATGATACCAGCCCCCTCTTTTCAAGATATCTG
>OKWJ01001556.1_pt1 | contig 15497 bp, 9 predicted proteins | sample 1607121 | NCBI WGS metagenome assembly OKWJ01 (sample SAMN04414080, study PRJEB24778) | human gut metagenome | material: faecal | host: Homo sapiens | reverse complement strand
GAAGACGGGAAAAAGGACGAATAAAGCCCCCCGCGCGGGAACGGCTTTGCGCCCGTGAAACATTGAAAAATCAAGCCGCGTCCGCGCTTTGCGCGCGGGCGCGGAAAGAAACAAAGGAGAGAGAAAATGGGAAAGATCGTATCCTTCTCCAACCAGAAGGGCGGCGTGGGCAAGACGACGACCTGCGTCAACATGGCGGCGTACCTCACGGATTTCGGGAAAAAGGTGCTGATCGTCGACATCGACCCGCAGGGCAACGCGACGACGGGGCTTGGGTTTTCCAAGAGCGCGCTCAAACAGTCCGTCTATAACGTACTCATCGACGACGACGAAAAGGCGAGCCAGGACATCGTGCACACCGAGGTGCCGAACCTCGACCTGCTGCCTTCCAACATCGATCTTGCGGGCGCGGAGGTGGAGCTCGTCTACAAGCCGCGGCGCGAAAAGGTGCTCAAAAACAAGCTCGCGGAAGTGAAGGACAAGTACGACTATATTTTTATCGACTGTTCCCCTTCGCTCGGGCTTCTGACCATCAATGCGCTCACCGCGGCGGACGCGGTCATCATCCCCATCCAGAGCGAGTATTACGCGCTCGAAGGGCTGTCGCAGCTGATGAATTCCATCACGCTCGTCAAGCAGCACCTAAACCCCGCGCTCGAAGTGGACGGCGTCGTGCTCACGATGTACGATAACCGTTCGCTCATTTCGCGGCAGATCGCGGAGGAGATCAAAAAATTCTTTACGAAGCGCCTGTTCGAGATCGTCGTGCCGCGCAACGTGCGGCTGGTCGAGGCGTCCTCCTACGGCAAGCCGATCATGCTGCATGACCCGAAGTGCGCCGGCGCGCGGGCGTATAAGGCGCTCACGCAGGAATACCTGAACAGAGAAACGAAAAAGTAATTCGCATCCCCGCGGAGGGGTGCGGCGGCGCGCCGCACGGACGCTCTCCGCTGGCGGGAACGACCAAAGAAAAAGCGGGAGGATATGCGCATGGCTATGAACAAGAACAGGGGGCTCGGAAGGGGGCTTTCCGCTCTGTTTTCGGAACTGGAAGCGGAAGGTGACGCGCAGGTCGCGTCGTACACGCCCGAAGAACGCGCGGCGGCAGAGGAGGGGCATGACCTGACCGAAGTGGATGTGGAGCTTATCCGCCCCAATCCGAACCAGCCGCGGAAGCACTTCGACGAAAACGCGTTGAACGAACTTGCCGCGTCCATCAGCAAGCACGGCATGATCATGCCCATCGTCGTCACGGCGCAGCCGGGCGGCACGTATATGATCATTGCGGGCGAGCGCCGTTACCGCGCCGCAAAAATTGCGGGGCTGCGCAAAGTGCCCGTCGTCGTGCGCGAATACAGCGACCGTGAGATCAAGGAGATCTCTCTTATCGAAAACCTGCAGCGCGAGGACCTCAACCCCATCGAAGCGGCGAACGCGATGAAACAGCTCATGGACGAGTACCGCCTGACGCAGGAAGAGCTCGCCGAGCGTATCGGCAAATCCCGCCCCGCGGTCACCAACACGCTGCGCCTCTTGAACCTTTCGCCGGAGGTCATCTCTCTCGTTTCGGCGGGCAAACTCAGCGCGGGGCATGCGCGGACGCTCGTCACCCTGCCCGAGGACGCACAGTACAAGATCGCTTCGGACGCGATCAAGGACGGCCTGTCCGTCCGCGACGTCGAGCGCAGCGTGCGCGATTATTTCGCCTCCCCCGAAGAGCTCGCCGAAAAGCGAGAAAAGAAAAAGCAGCAGGTCTCCGTCGAACTGAAAGAGCTGGTCGAGCGCATGCGGCACGCCTTTAAAACAAAGGTGTCGCTGATCGGCAACGATAAAAAGGGCAGGATCTACATCGATTACTACAACACCGACGACCTTGACCGCATCAGCGAGATCGTAGAGCTTGCCGAGCGGCAGGACAAGGAGCTGTTTTAAAGGGCTGCCGCAGAAAAGAGCGGGGACTGACTAACATTATTATATATATATAAGGGAACGTTGCGATATCCCGCGGAGTTTTCCGCGGGATTTTTTGCCGCCTTTCGGGGCGCGGTGCGGCGTCGGACGGGAACGGCCCGGCGGACCGATCGCAGCGGGAAACGAAAAAACAAACAAACGTTCTCATGTGAACGTTCCTTGGGCATTCTTGTCAAAAATCGGTAAAATTTTTCGTCAAAATCGACAAGAAAAATTTTTCGAAGTATTGACAGTGCAATTTTTGTGTGTTATCATAAACTCAATCAGAGGGGGAGAGGAGAAGCGTACATCCGGGTTTCGGCATGTGGGGCTTTATTCGCTCGTGTGCCTGAAATCGGATGTTTTTCTTTTGCCTATGGTGTGAAACATCGCTGATCGCTCCCACAAAGAGAAGGTCGTTGCGCTTTGGCGGCTCGCAAAGCAGGGTCGGATTTTTAGCGGACGGGTATATCTTCTGAAAAAAGGGTACCCTTTTTTCGCATACTGTGTATGCGAAAACTCTTCCTTCACGGAAGGGGGCGGATAAGACCTCGCTGCGGCACCGTTTGTGTCGGGCGGACCGAGCGGGACAGGGCTGAAAAATCTTAAAAGGAGTAATGTGAGCATGAAAGGACACCTGAAAAAGGTGGTCGTCACCGTCGTTGCCGCGCTGATGCTTTGTGCGCTGTGTCTCGGCGTTTTCACCGGATGCAGCAGCGGGAATGTGATCACGGTCAACATCTTCTGTGCAACGAGTGATGCGAACACCAACCAGACGCTGATCAATGCATGGATCAAGCAGTATTCGCAGGAACATGCGGATGAGTTGGCGGAAGCGGGGATCGATGAACTTCAGGTCGAATTCACCTACAACGGCGACAGCGATGACTATTACGATGCGTTGGGGAACAGGATCGCTGCGGGAGCCGCTGCGGACATCATCTATGTTTCGCCGCGAAATATCAAGAGCTATGCCGTCAACGACATTGTGCTCGATCTGACAAATTACGTCGATTGGGAAAAGTACGGCTACGGCAGCAATATGTGGAGCGGCGCGCTCAGCTCGTTCACATACAACGAGGCGACCAATACCGTCGGCGAGAACGTTACGATCTCGGGTAACAGCGCGAGCGGCTACACAGCAACGAACGATGCAGAGGAGGAAGTCGGCATTTACGCGGCGCCGAAGGACTACTCCTCGTTTGGTCTTGCCTATAATAAGAATTTCTTTACGAACTCCCTGAAAGACGCGTATACGAACGCTTCGGGCAGTCCTTCGCTTCGCCCTGTCGACGGCGTGGAGTATTGGAACGGCTCGGATTGGGTCGCGTCCGATTCCTACATCAAGATCGGCGTGACGATGCGGTATTTCCCGTATAATTTCTATCGCTATGACACCTATGAAGATGCGCTTGCCGATGAAGATCCTATAGCCGTCATGGCAGATACGAACGAAGGCTACGAGGTGACCATTCCCGGCTGGCCGGGCGACACCTATCAGATGAAGGACTCCATCGAGGACGGGGCGACGTACGATACCTCCCTCGGCTATGTGACGTACACCTATGCCGAATACAGCGCGATGACGTATGCGATCTGCTGGTTCGCGCAAATCGCGGACAGGGCGATCAACGGCACGCACACGCTGATGAAGTGGCTGAATGACGAAGGATACGGTTCGCATACGCCGCCGTCAGGGACTTATTATAACGAAGACAGAAACTCTCCCCAGCTGATCAACTATGTATACGGCAACGACCAGTACGAAGGGTCGCTGTATCTGGCTGCATGGCTGCTCGGTAACGATACGAACTTTATCGATGATACGTATACCTCCGTCGATGCGCGCGAGACCTGGCAGGAAGCGGAAAACTGGCGCGATTCCAACTGGGTGCCGAGCGGCAACTACGACAGCGACGGCGACGGGCTGATCGATACGTTCGTTACGGAAGACTACGGCATCAACAGCGAAAACTTCGTTGAAGCGTACGCAGCATTCCTTGCCTACGGTTCGGACTGGAACGGCAACTCGTTCTTTTCCGGGTCGGCGGAGAGCGACTCTTCGCGCGGCGGCTTTGCGGCAATGCTGGACGGGCGCTGCATCTTCTACGGCGTCGGCACATGGGACCTGCAGCAGTTCAACAACACAACGATCGATAAACTGAACATCGGCATCATGCCCACGCCCGTCAGTGAGGACTATGCCATCGCCTCCAAAGTCAAAGACTACCGGTACAGAGAGGCGTACTATTCCAACGACTATACAAATACGGCGGTCTACAATGCCACGAATACTTGGGAAGACGAGCTTGCCGGCGCGCAGAGCAGTGACCGCGGGTATACGCGCGTTTCTCTCAGCAATGCGGCGACGTACGATCCGTATGATGACGATTGGGAGATCGCGGACAGCACGATGAGTTCCGTATGGAAAACGCTGATGGATGCGCGGCAGGACGAGTGGTACGCCCGTATGGATACGGTCGGATTCGCGCTCAATACCGACATCCTCGACGATCCGGAATGGAAGATCGCGGCTGCTGCCGATCTGTGTGCTTACCTCGCCATGGGCGAAGACGCGCAGGTGGCGCTCACCTATTCAGGCTCGCAGCTTTCCTCCCTGATCGACCAGTGCGAAGATTATGTGTTCTATCAGGACGCGTCCGGTCACGGGGACGGCTCGTTCGCCGATATGATCACTCCGGACGGTATCCTGGCTGCCGACGGGGATGCGGAAAACACGCTTACCGTCACGACAGATGAGCTGAAGGTTGCGCAGGACTATTACGACTCGGTCGAATATTTTTCGGCAGATTATCAGGCGTTGGTCGACGGAATGTTCCGGGATACGACCCTTGAAGGGGAGGAGATCTGGTACTTTGCCGTTGCGATTGCAAACGATATGTATACTTATCGCGTAAGCGGGTATACGGTCAGCGATTTTATAGATAGCGCTTATCCGAGCATGGAGCGGTTCGTCAATGCATATTATTCGGATTTCGATACGGGGCAATTCACCGCTTTCGGCGGCAGGAACGCCGTGTACAAGTGTCTGAACATGGTTTCGGTCGACTATGCGGCGAGGAACCTGCAGGTGCGCATGGCCGCGCAGAACGGGCGGCAGGATACGAGCACCTACACCTATTCCGACAGCTGGATCAACGTGGCGTTCCCGTACTTCAAGAGCACGGCGTTGCTCACGTACAACACCACGCGCGACAGCGGAGCCGTCGATCTGTTCGATGCCGATAACCTCTGCATCGATCTGTACAACCAGAAGTACGGCAGAGAGGCGACGGCGCAGTCGCAGCTGACCGAATTCTTCCGGCAGATCACGGTCACCACCAACACGGGTACCTTCTATACCCCCGCGACTTATTGCCTTTCGATCGTCAGCTATGTGCAGTATGACCTCGGCGCGAACTCGCTGATGGAAGAACTGCAGAGCATGATTTAAAAAGCAATGTTCCTCTCCCGCAGGGGCTGCGGGAGAGGAAAACGGTCGGAAGACCGAATAAAATAAAAAAAGAAAGGAGGAAAGCTGATGGAAGAACAGGTCATTCCCGCGGAACAGGCGGCAACGGCGGATCTCGAAGCCGCAGCCCTTGCAGCGGCTCCCAAAAAGCGCAGGATCAACAGAGCCGTTCTCTCAGAGAACCTGTGGGGCTGGTTTTTCGTGTGCTTTTTGGTGATCGGCACTACGGTGTTCATCTATTTTGCATTTATACTGTCCGTATGGCTGTCGTTTGTCGACTACCGCGGCAACGGAACGCTTTGGGAGGCTCTCGGAGAGCCGAATTCCGGCGGCGCGTTCTATTGGTACCAGTATATGTTCAGCAATACGATGCCCGGATACTTCGGGCAGACGGCTCCCGGAGGACTTGCAAACTTCGGAACAACGCTGCTGAACACGGTTTTCTATCTGATCGGTATCCCGGTCGGTATGGCGCTCAGCCTCTTTTTTGCAGCGCTGATGTCCCGCGACATCAAGGGGTCGGGCACGTTCCGCGTCATCTATTACATCCCCACCGTTTCCAGTACGGTTTCGGTGGCGCTGCTTTGGAGCAACCTGTTCGGGGAAGGCGGCACTATGGTGCAGCTGTTCGGAACAGAGTTCATCGCAGGCGACCGTTGGATGCAGATGCTCACCGTGCTGATATTGACGACGTGGAAAGGGCTCGGCGGTTCGATCCTCTTGCTGTGCGCAGGTATGAACGGTGTCAACGAAAGCCATAAGGAAGCAGCGTCCATCGACGGCGCCAATGCATGGACAACGTTCTGGCGCATATCCATGCCGCAGCTTTGGCCGACCATCTTCTATTGCATCGTCACCTCGTTCATCGGCGGCATGCAGATCTTTGCCGAACCGGACCTCATCTACGGCAACGGTGTCACGGATGCATCGGTCATGCCCGTTACGCCGTTCGTCGGGCTGATCTACGGCAACTATTATGAAACGCGGTACTACTCGTATTGTTCTGCTTTGGGCATCATCCTCATGATCATCATCCTGTTGCTGACGCTCGTGCAGTTCTGGCTGGATTCGAGGAGGGATAAGGTATGAGCGAAGAAATGAAAGCGACCGTATCCGAAGACCCCGAATTGTTTGATGTTGCTCCCGAAGAGGAGACGGCAAACGAAACGGAAGGGAAGCTCTCCGTATGGGAGACGATCGTAAAAGGGCTGTGTAAATTTGCCTCCTGGTTTGGTTTCGGCAGCAAATATTATCGTTCCAACAAAAGGCGCAAAAAGCTGTTCTTCGACGTAATAACGTACGTGATCCTGATCGCGTTTGCGTTCATCATGATCTATCCGTTCTGGTGGATGATCTCCGCGTCCTTTGCGGCGACCCGCACCATCATGATCAACAACTCGACCTGGTGGCCGAGCCAGACGAGAGAAGATCTGTTCGGCAATTATGCGAACGTCATTACGATCGCTTCGCAGGGCGGTACGGACTTCTGGCAGTCGGTCGGCGTTACGCTCCTGTATTCGCTGGTGCCCGTCACCGTCGGCATCATCACCTCCACGATGGCGGCGTTTGCGTTCGCAAAGCTCAATTTCAAGGGCAAGAATGTAGTCTTCTTCTATTGCCTTGCCGGTATCATGATCCCGGGGCCTTCCATCATGATCACCCAGTATTGCTTCTACAATGAACTCGGGTGGACGTTGAACGGCCTTGCGATGATTATTCCCGGCTGTTTCGGCGCCGTGCTCACCGCCTTCTTTATCCGTCAGTATCTGTACGGGATGCCTACGGCGATCATCGAAGCGGCAAAGATCGACGGCGCAGGCTATTGGCGTATCTTCTGGCAGTTTGTCGTTCCTTTGGCGATGCCCGCCATCACGGCGCAGTTCATCCTCAGCTTCATCGGCAGCTGGAACAACTACCTCGGTCCCCTGCTCTTTGTACAGAGCGAGGCGTGGTATCCGTTGGCGCTGCTCGTTGCGCAGTTTGAATCGAAGATCGGCTCGGCGACGGATAACTATCCCTCCATCATGGCGATCTCCGTGCTGGCGCTGCTGCCTGTGCTCATCCTCTTCGGCATTTTCCAGAAGTGGATCCTCGGTTCGATCATGCTGACGGGCTCGAAAGAGTAAATCATCTATTCAAAACAAAAAGGGTACCCTTTTTCGCATACGTTGTATGCGAAAAAGCACTTGACGGAAAAACAAGGGAGCGGTGCGGCGGATAAAAACGCCGCCGCACCGCAAACTGAAAGGGGCGGCGTCTCCGCCCGTACAAAAGCGCCTCTTGCGGAAACGGTAAGGGGCGGCGTACAAAAAGCATACGACCCTCGCTCTATGGACGGGGTTCGAATAAAAACAAGGAGTGTTTAGCAAAAAATGCGAAGCAAAAAAGGCAGAATTTCTGCGATATTTCTTGCGCTCGTCCTGCTCTTCTCGTTCACGCTCGTGATGTTCGCGGGCTGCGGCGATCCGGAGGGCGAAGGCGGCGGCGAAGGAAGCAATGCCGCAAAGTTTGTGACGGATGACTCGCTTTCGGACAAACTGCTCGCCATGTATACGTTTGAGGAGTCGAATCCCGCGAACGGGACGGCGCTCAATGCGTATGATCCGTATACAGGCAATGCAATTCCGAGTGCAAACGGTAAGTATGAAACAAACCAGAACACCAGTTCTCTGCAGACGGTCGCCCTCAGCGGTCTGACGCAGGACGATTATACGCTCACGACCAATTCTACGCAGGCGTTTAATGTAACGGGCACGCTCAGTTTTGACAGTGCGCTGAGCGAACTGTATGCCAAGGACGGCAATGGTGATCCGCAGTTCTCCAACGGTGTCAGCGTTTCTTTCTGGGTATATAACTGGGATCAGGATAAAACGGTCTCCTCCGAAACGGCAGGCACGCTTGCGATCGACTATGCGAACATCGCAAGCAACGGCGACCTCGCTATTACGTGGGGAAACCTCAATGACGGCGGTTCCGTTATGTACCCCGATCAGGAGACGGCTGTCGGCAGGGCGGCGTATACGGATAAGTATATCACCGGTTCGGAGACGGAAGGCAGCTATTACGACGCACAAGCTAAGTTCACCACAGAGCAGCTTGCAAAATTCGATATGGGCTGGGCAAGGAGCGGCGGCTACGATACGTACGACTTTACCGGTTGGAACGTGATCTCGGGCAACGTGCAGGACGCCGATAAGGACAGCACGGTAGACCAGATCTCCGAGTACTGCTATCATACCTGGCGTTATGTTACGATCTCCATTCAGGAAGATGGCGTGTATTTTTACATGAACGGCAGGCTCGCCTATTATTACTCGGCGGATACCTATCTTGCCGGCACGGGCGAAAGCGGATGGATTACGGAATCCGAACCTTCGAATACGACCTCGAACTTCTATCGCTACATTTGGGGGCTGATCGGCGGCGAAGTCGAGCACCCGAAGCTTCCGGGCGTTATGCAGGATATCAATGCAGACCTTAAGCTCATCTTTGATATGTTTGGCGCCGACGCAAAAGCGTATGTAGACGACCTGATCATCGGCTATGCGTTGGAGGATTCCGAAGCGCAGGCTCTCTATCAGAACCTTTCCGGCGTCACCTATGCGGCGGCAGATCTCATGATCGGCACGTCCCTCTCCGAGGAAGAGATTGCCAAGGAAAACGCCGTTGCGGCGAAGATGGACGAACTCCTTGCTGCGTATAAGACGAATATCGGTAACAACAATGTTGCAACCAACCATGCAGACGAAGGCAAATACACGAAGATCCAGCGTGACGCCTTTATCGCCGCAGACGGTGAAACGACGATCAAGAACGAACAGGGCTACTACGAGGAACTCGGTTCTACGGCGCTCAATACAGGTGTTGCCGCGGGTGCGGGCATCTATAAGCCGACCAAGGACGATGACGGCTACTTCGAAATGAAGATCACGGCGTTGCAACTGTCCAGGGGCGCGGATAATACGCTTGCTGCCAAAGACAGACAGAACTGGTGGGGTATTTATGCGATGCTCGGGCAGAACGTGAGCACGTCGCCGAAGTCGGTAGCGAGCATCCAGGGTTCGGCAGGTATGGACTTCTATTTGTTGAACAGCACCTGGGGCGCAAGCGGCACGGGCGGTTCAAACTCGGTCGAAGGCGTATGGATGCAGGGTCTGAACACCACAACGGGTACGGGCCACAGCCTCACCTTTGAATCGACCGATAAGTCGGATGTTCTGTTTGTAGACGTGCAGAGCTACAGCTGGATCGTGATCACTCTCAAATGGAACGGCAGCAGCCTCAGGCTCACGCTCGATTACTACTATTACTATGCGGGCGACGTGCTGGAAGGCCTTACGCCTGCCGTCGGCAGCGCATTTGATTACGATCCGTTTGTAAGCGGCTTCCGCGCGGAGGCGTGGTACGGTTCGGTCACGCTGAACGTGCAGCCCGCCGAAGGCGAAACGCGTTCGATCGATGAGATCGTCGATATGAGCGACCTCGGCCTGCGCTTCGGTACAGAGCAGAGCTACCTGCTCATCACCGACGTGGAAGGCGGCACGAGCACGGCTTCGTTCCACGAGCCTACGGCTTCCGCAAACAGCATTTCGTAAAAACTGTTTATAAAAAACAGGCAAACGGCAAGCAGCCCGCCCGCTCGGGCGGGCTGCTCTTGCTTGTCTGCGGCGTGCCGCAGGCAGGCGAAAAAACAGGAACAGGCGGCAGGCGCTTCCGCGCGCCGCAAACCACCCGCAAAAAATGCCTATGGCTGCGTTTTGCTGCGGGAGCAAAATTTTAAGGAGGAAAACTATGCACAAAAAGAGATTCGCGTTTCTCTCCGTCGTGTTGGCGATGCTGTGCGCGTTTGCGCTCGTCTTTGCCGCGTGCGACAACGGAGAGAGCAGCGGCGAAACGCCCTCCACAGGCGACCCGTTCGAAGGGTATGTGGAAGTCCCCGCAGAGGATGCCGGTTCTGCGCCGGCAACGATCAGCCTGAATGCGCGCACGCTGTCCGTAGCCTACGGCGGTACGGTACAGGTCACTGCGACGGTCGGGAACCCCGTTGCGGGAACAGTCACATGGTCGGTGGAAGAGCCCGAAACAGGGGATGCTCCCATTACCATTGCAGACGGGGCGACCGCGCAGATCGACGCCGAGCACGCAACGGCGACCGTTACGTTGGAAGGAGCCGCTTACACGGGTGAAACGTCTTATACGGTCACCGCTACGTTTGCGGCGGCGGGAAGTGAAAGCAACACTGCCTCTGCCTCCTGCGAAGTGACGGTCGGAACGCGTACGGTCACGGTGGAAGTGAGCGGCTCGGCAAGCGCGTTGTATACCGACGGAGAAGATTCGGAAAAGAGCGCCACTCTTACGGCAGCCGTCACGGGCCTTTCGGCTGATGAAACGGCAACGGTCAACTGGGCTGTAACGGAAGGCGCGGCGCTTGTCGATCTGTCGGCGACGACGGGGACGGAGATCACCGTCACGGCAAAAGACGATGCGGCAGTCGGTTCCGTAACCGTTACGGCGTCTGTCACCTATAACGACGGGCAGACCGCCGCACAAACCGCGAGCGGTACGTTTACACTGTCGGTGACGGCGCATGCGATGGATTATATTGCAGAAATCAATTTTGATAACGATACTGCAATTACAAGCGGAACAAGTGTATCCATAACGTCTTTGTATACAGGAATTTCTGCTGTTTATGGAGGCGGAAGCGGTGAAGTGCAGAGCACAACAGTGCATGGCGATAGCGGGAACGCTCTTCGCATAGGGAGCGGGCAAAACGCCGGAGCATATTTTACTTTGGATTTCAGTGGATATAACGGCGTTGTTGTTGCGGCAAATGAAACCGTTTCGATTTCGTATTGGTCGTATATCAACGGAAATTCCATGGCTTCTTCTGATCGAAGTGACGGGGCAGACTGGTCATCGATTGCAACAGCACTTTTGGAGAATGGTACGATCCGCAGCAGCCTGCGCTATATCACGATGAACAGTAGCGTGCGCACGGATGCTTCGGATACAGATAATGGCAACGTGTGGCCGAGCCATGCGGATAGTGCGCATGCTGGAAATTGGGCGGCCATGTTGGTTGATTCGCAGTGGATTTATGTGACGGTCGAAATTACGCCGACGCAAGTCAACTATTATGTGAACAATGTATTGCAGGTTTGCTATGACAGCGCCACGTCACCCGCGAGAAATGCGATTACGGCAGTTATAACCGATATTCGGGCGGCGATCAACGGAACGGGTACGTTAAAAATGTTTGGTAATAAAGAGGGGGTACACGACTTATTTATTGATGGCCTTCGCATCACCAAAAACATCTCCGCAGCCGATCTGTATGCGGCGGCGGCCGCAACGGAATAAGCGGGCATCGGCTTTCCGCCCGAATCGGGCGGAAAGCCCCGCACGGCGGTGCGCCGTGCGGATACGGAACAGGCAAGGTTCCGCTTGCCTGCATTTTTCAGGAGGAAAGAATGAAAAAGAAATTTCTGAGCATTTTGCTGGCGCTCTGTATTCTCCTTGTTCCCACCTTGCTTGTGGCGTGCGAGGAGAGCGGTACGGAAACGCCTTCCGACAGCGATATCACCGATCTTCCCGATGCAAATGTAGAGGTCACGGTAGAGGAGTATCCCTCCTTGAGTTACGATACGAGCACGGAAAAAGTCACGGATGAGTCCATTGCAAAAGGAACGCTTACCGTTTCATACGATCAGAGCGAAACGCTGACGCTTTGGGTCGCGGAGGATAGCATCGTTACGGCGGCGAACGGCACAACGTACACGGCGAACGGACTTCGGTACAATTCGTATGACCTCACGGCAACGGATGCGGGCGAGTACAGCCTGTATTTTGTCACCGAAGACGACGAGCTTGCGGCGGCCTATAATTGGACGGTCGCTTCCGCTTATCCCGAACCTACATTGTTTTCACCTCTCAACGGGTTTGGTGCGGCGGGCAATCCCAGCACGGGCGAGATCAACGCGCATGACCCTTCGATCATCGAGGTGGACGGAGTGTACTACACTTTCGGAACGGATAACTACGGGCAATTCGGATACACGATCCGCCGCAGTACAGACCTGATCAACTGGGAATATGTTGGCGTTGCCATTGAGGGCTTCAATGAAAACGGAAGGGCTCCGAGCAACAGCAATGTGCCCACACGGAACAACGAACTGTATCCGATCTACGAGCTGATCTCCGCAGTTGACGATTGGGACAACAGTTGGACGCTTTGGGCGCCGAACGTGGTGGAGGCAGCAGACGGCGGCTATTGGCTGTATGGCAGCTGGACGAGCGGATTCGGCTCGCCGCAGTCCATCATCTTCCAGTGCTATGCCGAGGAAGTGACGGGGCCGTATGAACTCGTCTATGCGAAAAACGGCGATCCTGCCGTACTCGTCTATTCGTATGACGGCGGAAGCCCCTATCCGAACGCGATAGACCCCTTTGTGTATTACGACCAGGCAGGGAACATGTATCTTGCGTACGGCTCCTTCTCGGGCGGCATCTGGTATGTGGAACTCGACCCCGAAACAGGTCTGCGCAAAGACGGGCTGACTGTCGCGCAGCTGAGCGGGGATGACAGCAATATTACAAAGAACCAGCGCTACGGCGCCTGCCTCGTTGCAAACGGCAATACCGAAGGTCCCACGATCTCTTATCATGAGGGGGTGGAAATATCTTCCTATGACGGCACGGGTACCTATGACGCATCGGCGAGCACCTATGAGGACAGGTATTACCTGATGACCTCTTCCGCGTCGCTTTCCACCGAGTATAACATGCGCAGTTACTACTCGACGAGCGCAACGGGCTCTTACCGAGCCGATAACGGCGGCACGGGTGGCAGCCGCGTTTCGGGCTCGTTCAGCTGGCGCACGAGCACAAGCGAGAGCATCGGGTATCTCGGCTTCCGCGATTGGTTCGTTCCCGGGCACAACGATATGTTTACCACCGACGAAGGCGATAACATGCTCGTGTTCCATGTGCGCAACGAATTCAGCGAAGGAGAAAACAACAACCATTTCCAGGCGCAGGTGCTCTATGCCTTCAATTCGCGCGGGGAGATCGTCATGAACCCCAACCGCTACGCGGGCGAACGGCTGCGCAAGGTCACGGCGGCGGAGATCTATACGCTGACGGACGGTGCGTACTCCTTTGCGTATGTATCGGATAGTGTGTACGTTGATTCATTCAACGGCGGCTACGCGATGGAGGGGCTGGAACTGCGCGAAGACGGCAGCATTTACTTCGACAATGCGGCGGTCGGCACCTGGGTGCTGTACGGCGACAACTATGTGCTGCTCAACATCACCACGGCGATCTCCGCGGCGACGGGCGGCGGCTCGCTCTCCGGCAAGTTCTACGGCGTTGCGTTTCCTGCGCACATTGAAAAGGATCTGGCAGGCGGCATTTCGATCTCCTGCCTGAGCGAAGACGGGCAGACCTGCCTGTACCTCAACATGGATTTCCCGGATTAAAACGGAACAGGCTTTATCGGGCGGGGACCGCGGTGCGGTCCCCGCAACGTTTGTGCGGGATCTTTTCCGCGCACCCATGCGGTGCGCGGAGGGAAGGGGAACGATTCCCTGCGGAAAAAGCGGATTTTTCACGGAAATTTTAAAAATTATCCGGTGCATACGGTTGCTTTTGCTTCGCGGTTATGCTATCATATCGCCCGATAAACGGCGCTCGTGTGATACGGGCGCCGTCCTTCATGGCCGCACGGTTGGCGGCAGATCAAAATAGCGAGGCTTGTTCAACGATGCAAACGCAGTATCCGTCCGATCCGCAGTTCGGGCAGTTGCTCCGTCCCGCAGGCAAAGACGTTCCTTCGCCCGCGCAGTGGGACACGTTCGGCGCACACGATCCCTCCGTCATCGAAGTCGGGGGCTGGTACTATGTTTTTTCCACGGGCGCGTTCGGGCAGAATTTCTATCCCATCCGCCGCTCCCGCGATTTCATTCATTGGGAATATGTCGGGCAGGCATTCCCGCAGGGGCTTACCTCCCTGCGCGAAATGACGCGCGAGCTGACCGCCCTGTACGGCAAAGAGAGCAAAAACACCACCCTGTGGGCGCCCGACGTGGTCCCCGCAAAGGGCGGCGGCTATTGGCTGTACGGCTGTTATACCGCAAAGTTCGGCGACAACTATTCGGCGATCTTCCTCGCGCACGCCGATTCGGTCGCGGGCGAATACCGCTTTGTGCGCACCCTCGTCCTCTCGGGCGGGGCGTGGGGCAGGACGCCCAACGCCATCGACCCGCAGATCGTGTACGACGCGTCGGGGCGGATGTTCATGACCTACGGCTCCTGGTACGGCGGCATCCGCATTTTGGAGCTCGACCCCGCCACGGGGCTGCGCAAGGACGGGTATACCTTCGCGCAGCTGCGCGCGGGCGGGATCACCGCCGCGCAGTACTACGGGGACGATCTGACGGGCACGTCCGCGGCGGAGGGCTCCGTCATGGCGTACCATCCCGCTGTGCCCGTCTGTGACGATCCGTTTGCGGCGGCGGGCGCGGAAAAATGGCGCACGGTGCCGCGCTATGTGCTCGTCGCCTCCTGCGACGATCTCGCGCGCGAATACAACATGCGCTTCTGGATGAGCGGGGAAGCGGACGGCGGTTTTACGGCGCAGCCGTACGGCACGCAGGGCATGAAGCTCGCAAGCTCGTTCAGCTGGAACCACACGGCGGAGGACCGCCGCGCGCCGCTCGACTTTTTTGCGGCGGGGCACAACGACCTGTTCCGTACGACGGCGGGCGACGATCTCGTCGTCTTTCACGCCTGCTCGCCCTGCCCGAAGGCGCGCGGGCCCGTTCCTTTCTATCTCTGCGCCTGCCTGTATTCCTTCAACGCGCGCGGCGAAATGGTCATGAACCCCAACCGCTACGCGGGCGAGCGCCTGCGCGACGTGACCGAGGAGGAGCTATGCACCCTTTCGGACGGGAAGTTCGACTACATCGAACTCCCGCGCGCAACGACCGCTGTGCGTTTGCGCAAACGGGGCTGCGGCTCTGCCGCGGCGGCGGGCTGACGCTGAACGGCAGCCCGTGCGGGCAGTGGAAGC
>OKWJ01001546.1_pt1 | contig 15583 bp, 9 predicted proteins | sample 1607121 | NCBI WGS metagenome assembly OKWJ01 (sample SAMN04414080, study PRJEB24778) | human gut metagenome | material: faecal | host: Homo sapiens | reverse complement strand
TCGGAACAGCTTACCAGAATACCGGTCTCCTTCATTCCAATCTCTTTTACTAATTTGAAATCTTCCTTGCTGGCGCGGATCCAGCTGGTCACCTCAGGGAACTTATATCCCCTCTCCATGCACTTATAGACAGCATCTCTGTCCTTTTTGCTGTACAGGAAGAACTCGCTGGCACGGATCATTCCGTTGGGACCGCCCAGTTCGTGCAGATAATCATAGATCTTCACAATCTGATCTGTAGTATAAGGTGCCCTGGACTGCTGTCCGTCTCTAAAAGTGGTATCTGTAATCCAGATATCCTTCGGCATGTTATGAGGCACGATACGATCATTAAAAGGTATTTTGGGGATTTCGGAATAAGGGAACATATTACGGAACACGTTCGGTTTCTCCACATCATCCAGTATGTACATATGCTCCTCAATCTCCAGAAGGTTGTTCTTCGGATTCATGGAGACCGGACGATTCTGAAATGCATCACTATCTCTCATTGGTATACCTCTCTTCCCTGACATTCGACATCTGCAATATTTTTTCTATTTTTACTCTGCGCAGTAAAAATACATTTTGCAGTTCTCGTATCATTGTATACAATCATACCATTTGTGTCAATATATTTAGTATTTATTTTATTGACTTATTTTAATCACATTTTTTATTTTTCCCAGTGATTTTATCATTTTACTTGTTTTCTAATAATCTGCGGACATTGAGCATTCCGAAGCCCTGCTTATTCCAGGGTTCTCCGAGATCTGTGGCTGTCAGAGACAGCAGGCGGACAAACTCTTCGTTGGTCAGCCACGGATATTTTCCGAACGTCAGCGACGCAGCTCCGGATACAATGGGGGTCGCCATGGAGGTACCGCTTTTCGCAACATAAGGCATAAGGATTCTGCCGTTTTGTTTGCGCCAGGAAGCATTGCAGGACAGGATTCTTGTACCGGGAGCCACAATATCCGGCTTGCGGAGCACATCATATCTTCTGCCTCTGCCGGAATAGGTCTCGCATCTACCGGGATCATTTTTACAGTATCTGCCGTCATGACAGCCCACTGTCAGTACTTTTCTGCTGCTCGCCATCTCAGAGATGCTTCCGTCCACAGGACCATTGTTTCCCGCAGCGCAGACTACGAGAATATTATGATCCCACAGCTTCTCCAGCTCTTCCCGTAGCACCTGCTCCTTATACCGTTCCTTCAGTTCACCGATTCCCACAGAGATATTCAGGATCCGGATCTTGTAACGATTCTTTAGCCGCAGGACCCACTGCAGTGCATCTCTCATAGCATCGCAGGATCCCTCCCCGTTATCATCCAATACTTTCCCCACGACTAATTTTGCTCCGGGTGCCATTCCGCGGAATCTCCCTTCTGATAACTCCCCGCTTCCGCATAGGATCCCGCATATATGTGTTCCATGTCCGTTATCATCATACGGAAGCTGACGCTTCTCTACAAAATCCGCAAAACACAACAGTTTTCCTGCCAGATCCGGATGATAGGCAATTCCGGTATCCAACACTGCAATTACAGCAGGTGATGTGTTCGACTGTCCGTCATACAATTGTTCCGGTACCTGTACCTGTTCCCTTACCCGCTGCATAAATTCCTTCCGCTCCCACCAAAAAAACCGGCATAAGACTTATTCTATCTTATGCCGGTCATTTTTACTGGTGTCGGTAAATTACCCATTATTTATTTATGATCTCCGTTCCTTCCGGAAAAATATCGCTGCTTGTAGCTGCAATGCCTGCCGGAAGATATACCTTTTGAATCTCGGTATGGTCTTTAAATACTTCGTCTGCGATCACACGCACACCATCCGGTATTGTCACTTCTGCCGAGTCTCCCTTATATGCCACCAGCACACCGCCACTGATCAAAAAGTTCTCCGTGCTGTTCTGCTCAAAATCATCCAGCCAGGCGGTGTGAGTAAAGGCCTTCGCTCCTACAGAAGTCACAGTATCCGGAATCACTACATTTTTCAGATCGTCACAATGATAAAATGCTGCGTACGCTATCGTTGTAACACCTTCCGGAATTGCAACCGTATGCACACTGCTTCTGGAAAAAGCAAATCTGCCAATCTCACAAGTTCCCTCCGGAATCGTCACTGTACCGATGGACTGATCCCTATAATATTTCCATTCCGGAACGATACCTTCTTCTGTCTCTGCAGTAGTCGCTTCTAAACTGTCATCCACCGGTTCGTTATCCCCCTGCTGTACCTTCTCCAGGCCGGGATGCACCATGACCATGGCGTGATTCCCCACAACTACCGTACTGCCTAACACATTACCGGGCACCGGGGTCGGTGCAGGACTCGGCGTCTCTACCGGTGCAGGCTCTGCGGTCGTCTGTGCATCTGCTGCCCCGTCCGCTGCCGGAGTCTGTGCAGGTGCTGCCGTCACCAGGGGATTCTTCCTTCTCTGCTCTTCCAGCTTCTGTGCGAACTGCGCAGCCACACTGCCCTCGTCCGCATGAATTGTCACATTATCACAATTTAAGAAAGCATCATCGGCAATATTTGTTACCGTAGCAGGAATATAAATATCTGTTAGATTTGTACATCCGGCAAATGCCTGAGCTTCAATGCTCTGCACATTCTCCGGAATCGTAATCTGTTTTAATCCGGTGCATCCGGCGAACGAATACTCGTCCACAGTCGTCAGACCTTTTCCAAGTACCACTTCTTCCAGGTTATTACAGCCCCAGAATACATAGGCATCCAGTCGTTTGACCGATTTGGGGATCACAACGAACTGTACCTTCTGGTTGTTCTCAAAGGCACTCTCGCCCACAACCTCCACTGTATCCGGAATTGTGACTCTCTCGTCGCTACCTCTGTATTTCTCCAACGTGCTTCCCTGTATCTGAAAATCAGAGGCAGACGCCGCCGCATCTGCCTCTGACACAGGAAGATGTGTCAGGATCAACGCGGTAGCCACCAAAGCCATGACGACCAACCACTTTTTATGATTCATAAACCTTCCCATCCTTTATTTACGTTATACTCTGGCTGCTTTCAGAGTCTTTTTATCCTTCTTCATGAAGAATACAATAGACAGACAGGCAAGTCCCATGGACAAAAACCACTTGGGATGGATTCCGTCGCCGGTCTTAGGTGTGCTGTCTGCGATGGTTCCCGCAGTCAGATTATTCGTATCCACATAGATCACATACGGCGAGAAATGCTCCGCAGTGAAAGTTACGCAAGATACACCGGATATCGTGGAGAACTTCGGTGACAGCTTGTCTAACTTACTGTTCACTACACCTGCCACTTTGTTATTACCTGCATAGGTGATCAGAGAATCCGGCAGAGGCAATGTAATGCTGATGGACAATCCTGTGGTATCTGTGATCTTTGTATTGCCGGTGGAATCATAGAGACTGATGTCCATGGGGAAATACTTGATAGCACTGATATCACTGCCGTATTCTGCCATCAGAGCTTTCACTACTTCTTCTGAAGCTGCTGCGCTCTCTGTGATCTTAATCACAAAATTATCGGAAGACCCGTTCACTGTTGCGGATACCACTCCGGTATTGGACAGACCGTTTTTATCAATAACAACAGTGGTTCTGCCGCCGGATACGTTTCCCGTGGTAGTGCTGCCTGGTCTTCTGTTGGAATTGGAATTCGTGGAATTACCGCTTCCCGTAGAGGTACTGGTCTTGCTACCGGAACCTGATTTTGCTGTATAGTTCGCCGTTACAGTTACATTTGCTTCCGGCATGGTAATTACTGTTGCAGACAGAACCTTGCTGGCAATCTTCGTATTGGACGGATCAATGGACCAGCTGCTAAACTGCTGGTTTGCCGCAGGGTCGTTTGCCACAATGATTGGCTGGGAACCTGCAATATAGCTTCCGGATCCGGAACCGTTCTTAACAGTCAGGGTGTACATCTTGGCAGTGGTACCATTATTATTGGATCCCGGACTGGTGCTTGCTCCCGGGCTGGTGGTTCCGCTGTTGTTGCCATTAGAACCGTTCGCCACGTATACTGCATAGAAATCCGTATTCTCTGTAATGGCTGCAGCAATATCCGGCAACCATTCCTTGAAGGTATATCCACTGACTGCAGGTGTCTGGATGCTGGGTGCTACGGTACCCTTCTTGATGGTGGTCTGGTAGAAAATTTCCTTGGTTACACCATTGATATACCGAACTACGATATCATCCTCGCTCAATGCCTTATACACTGCTTTGGTCGTAATATCTGAGGTAATATTGGTCAGGTCTCTGTCCCATCCGGTGAAGATATAGCCATCACGAACCAGGGTAGCGACATTTGGCAGATCTGAATCCGCAATGCTACCGCCAGAGGATACCTTGATCTCCTTGACCACTTTATCATCCCAATCCAGGAAAGTTACGGTAAATTTAGCTGCATCGGGATCTTCCTTCTCATAAATAGCGGTACATGTCGTATCTTCCGTGATGTTCGTGTAATCGCCATCCCATCCCTTAAATACTTCGCCGGTCTTACCTAACGGTGTAGGCGGAACCGCATCTTCCCCGCCCCGTACCTGTTGTTCGTCTACCGGGACATTTTTCTTCAGTTCTTCATTCCAGTCACGGAAGATAACGGTATAGATTTCCTCCAGCGGAGTATCTTCCACTGCAAATCCGTTCGCATCACCATATCTGTAGAGATAACTGGTCTTCGGAGCACATAAGGTAACATCTCCCTTAGCTTTAAGCATTCCGTTAAAAGTATCCTGGGCAATCACTGTTAATCTCTCACTGGACTCCTCCAGCCATTTAATGCTACTGCCGTTGAATACATTATCTTTCAGTTCTTCACAGGTGATCGGCAGTTTCACGGTATCCAGATTCTTAGTTTCCGCAAACGCATAGGAAGGCACTACCGTAATGGCACTGTCCGACAGATCGATCGTAGTCAGATTGTCGCAGCCGCGGAACGCCTCCGGTGCCATTTCCGTCACGCCCGTTGTCTCTTTGGCATTCACACGCTTGCTGGTTCTACCCTCTAAGCATTCAATAATCTTCGCTTTTGCACTGCCGTTCATTCCATAGATAATCGAATTGTCGCAGGTGAAATAATCGGTTCCCTGGAATCCTACCTTATCCAGAATTTTGCAACCGGTAAATGGAATATTACCAAGACTGCTGATGGTTCCGGACAGGGACACATCTTTCAGAGCAACACAGTCTTTAAATGCATAGTCGCCAATGGACTGGGTATTGCCGTTGATCTCTACTGTAGCCAGTTTCTCACAGCCATCAAAGGCATTTTTTGCTATGCTGGACAGGGTATTGCTGTAGCTGATCACACCGGTCAGATATTTTGCACCCTTGAAGTCATTTTCTTCAATACTGTCGAGACCGTATATGGTCAGAGTCTTTTCCTTCTGATCCTTCTCTTTTTCCACAAACAGATCATCCTTGATTGCCTGAACACCTTCCGGTATGGTCACATTCAGTGCGGAATCAATGAACTGCTGCTGATCCTCTGTCAGAGACTCTCCAGCAGTATATTTGGTCAGTGCAGTTTTCGCTGCACTTCTCTGGGCATCTGTCAGATACGGATAATCATTTTTATTTAAGTATTTGGTCAATTCCGTAAATGCCGGGAAATCAATCAGTTCACTGACACTCTTTTCCGGATTGTACTGTACTACCAGGTTGGACGGCCATCCGCTGCAATATCTGACATAGGTTGCCACCTGACTGCTGTTATTATATCTGCCGTCCGGACTCATCGCATACTTATACGGTGTGGACTCCGGTGAGATTTCTCCTACAAAGGTCAGTTTCACTGCCGGACTATTATCTGCATCGTTCATAGCTGTCGCTGTGCTGTGTGTACAGCCCGTTCTGTGTGTACCGGTAAAGTCCTGGGTCTTAAACGCATCCGTTCCGATAGCAATACTGCTGTTATTAAATATTACCGTTGCCAGATTATGGCAGCCATGGAAAGCGCCATCTCCCACCGACTGCACACTGGCAGGCAGAGATACCATGGTCAGATTACAGTTGTTGGCAAATGTATTTGCCGAGATATTGTAAATATGATACGGTCCGATGGGATCCGGGATATTCAATGTCTTAACGCCGGTTCCTACGCTGGCATTAAGCAACTGGTTGGAGGAATCTACTATAAACGTAGACCGACCAGGCTCATCTGAAACATTGGGATCCTGTACCGTCAGTTCATATTGATTCTTCTTTTCATAAATCTCCAATGACGGTTTATACTCGATATAGCTGAAAGCAAAGCAATTATCACGGCATAGTTGATGTAAATTGCTGTTTTTTTCTCCTTCAAAATAGAAGGTTCCCTCCACCGGTTCTCCGTTCAACATAGCTTTAAAGCAATCAAAACAGTAAACATCTTCTGCTTTTTCTGTAATATTGAACTGAGGATTTGTAGATGAAATATAATGCAAATTCTTACATCCCTTAACCAATGAAATATCAATGGTTTCAGAATAATTATTTGGAAATGCAAGCGAATAGAGTGTCTCACAATTTTCAAACACGTTCCAACCAATTTCCTTGAGACTGCTAGCACTAACCCCATTCTCTTTATCTGCATTACACATTTCCACACTATACAGATAACGGCAGTTTGCAAAAGCATAATCTCCAATAAACTGTACAGATTTTGGAATATTTACATTTTTCAAACTCGTGCAATTGTAAAAAGCATGATCACCAATCTGTGCCAAATTGCAGTCTCTATCTATATTGTAATTTTCCAAACTGCCGCAGTTAGCAAATGCCCAATTTCCAAAAACAGTCACGCCATTTCCAAACGATACACTTTGTAAACCGTTACATCCATAAAATGCATAATTTCCTACTCCGACAAGTTTATTACCAATATTCAAAGTTGTTATATTACTTGCTCCGGCAAAGATTCCATCATTTGGATTGCTGTCAGTGATAAAGCCTGACACTTTCCAAGTATAAGTTCCAGCGGCTTCACGTTGAGGAGTTAAATACTGATTTCCAATATATTTCACATCCAAGTCTTTAATCCACTGATGATCCTGATTGATTGTCTGCATAAAGCCATCATATTTTTGGTACGTTGTATATGTTCCGTCGGTAACATCTATTGCCTTTTTACTTGTATAGCTACTTCCAGAAGATTTTACAAAAAATTGATCTAATGATTTATCTGCTAATTCTTTCCACGCATTATCATTGGTATAGCAAGGGCGCATTTCTCCGGTATAATAAGTGACAGTCTCCATGATGGGAGACCCGGCATCATCTTTTGTTCCTGTATCAACCTCTCTGGTATGTTCCGTAAATACTTCATAATACAAAGGCTCTCCGCTTTTGCTAGCCGCCACATAACCATTAACCGTACCTTCATTGCCGGTAGGCTGTATATACGCATTTACTGTTACCGGAATTGTTAGTTCATTATTAGTTAATGTCGTATCTTTATTATAGCCAAGCAAAACTGCACAATATGATCCATTATAATAAACATAGGCAAACTGATAACTGGTGCCGTCTGCATTTGTATCTGTTGTATAGATTGTGGCATCACTGTCTACCACTGGAATCAACTTATCCATCGGTGTTACTGTGCTCGTAGAAGGTAAATTTGTATTTTTTTCATTAGAATCCTTGGGAATTGATACCTTGTACTTAGCTGCTCCACCTACACCGGCATGAGCTAAATTTGCATGTGTATGCTCTGCAGCCTGCGTTGCCGTATCATCTGCCGCACGTAGTCCCTCCGTAGGGATCGCTGCTACTACGATCGCCGAGATCAGGAACAGTGTTCCCAGGGTCTTCCTTACTGTCTTTTTTAATCTTCTGTTGGTCTTCCTTGTACCCTTAGTCATCCTTTACTCCTTTGCCGTCACCTTTTTGGCAACCACTACGAATCTGCCGTTTTTCTCCTGATAATCACAAGTCGACAGAGTTAAAAGCCGGTCACCATATTGAGCCGTGACTCTTGTGTCATATAATGACATTCCCTCCATGTCATTCATATAAGAGTCAAATTCCTGCTCACTCTGGGCGTCTATAAACTGATAGTATTTGAATACGATCTCATCTTCACTGTATACCCTCGAACGGAATACATACATGATCTCATACAGACCTTTTTCATAGATGGTATCAAACTGTATGTAGGGATGCTTCTCATAGTAGCTCTGGTCGCTGTACAATGACAGGTTACCGAACATCTGCCCGCTCTTCATGTGATGTCCGTACAGGATCAGATTCGTGCTGGGCTTCAGCACATCGCAGTCCTTGTCCATGAAAATAGATCCATTCTTGTCATACTCCTGATTCAGATTGTGATCCAGATAATATTCATTATCCGTTGTCTGCATTACAGGGTAATCTATATTAGTATCGTCAATTTTTACCCATCCGATTAGTCTTTTGTTCTTATTTAATAAATTTTTATATTCATCCAGTACCGGAGGCGGTGTACTCTGCCCTTCTTCCGACGTATAATGGATCACCGGCGCCGGTGTCTCGCTGGCTGCAGTTTCCTTGTCCTTCAGTTCACTCAGCTGCTTATAATTATCTGCTGTCCGGTAGTTGTACCAGTTATAAATTCCGAAATAGCCAAGGCAGACGATAGCTGCCATACTGCAGCAGACCACTAAAAGTTTCCTTCTTTTTTCCTGTTTTTTCAGTTCCTCTTTTACGATTCTGTCCAGTTCTGCCTCATCGAACTGCGGCTCTATATTTCTCTTCAGAGCCTTCTTTTTTTCCGCCGGTCTCTTTTGCGTGGTTTTCTTTTTAATCGGTTCCTTTTTTATCGGTTCTTTTTTCTTAAATGTCTTTTTTTTCTCGTGAGTGGTCTTGGATATCTTTGGAGCTTCCTGCCTCTTGATCTCTTCCGACAGTTCTTCCATATAATCCTGTCCTAGGATGCTATGAAATCTACACTTTCCGCTGCGGATCACTTCCAGCAGTTTCTTCTGATCCGCCAGACTCATCTTCTTCGTCTGCATCCGGAGATTCTCGATCACCTGCTGATCCTTCAGGGCGTTCTGGTAATCCGCTTCCGTGCGGAACTTTCGTCCTTCTACCACATATATCTTCTGTGTCATCTATTTATCCTTAATTACTTTATCGAAACTATGCAACCCATCACAACGCATATCTGTATGGGAGTACAATTTTATTGTACTATATCCGAAAATTATTGCAAGCCTTTTCCGGAAACATTGACATGCTCCCCCGCATACAATAAAGCATAAATAAAATGTGGAGGCACTAAAAATGAGTGACTTAACTGCTACAAACTGCGGCTGCAACAATTCCTGCGGCAATAACAACTGTGGTAACGGTATTTTCGGCAACAGCTGCATCTGGATCATCCTGTTACTGTTCTGCGGCGGTGGCTGCGGTAACAACAACGGCTGCGGACTGCTGGGCAGCAACAATGGCTGCGGCGGCAATGACTGCTGTGAATGGCTGATCTGGATCCTGCTTCTGTCCTGCTTCTGCGGTGGCAATAACAGCTGCGGTAACGGTTGCGGCTGCAACTAACGCTGACTTCCCGGGAGCTCCCGGAGCTTAAGTGTGCGGTCATCCCGGGGTACAGACGAAGCTGTACCCCGAAGGGCTGATCGTCATAAGCCTGTTGCCGCGCTCATAAAATACTAGTAACTATTTGGCAGGAAGGTAACGGACACATGGATGATAACAGAATCGACAAGGCGGCCGCCTTTGACACTTTATTTACCAACAACCGCATTCAGATTCTGAAAACACTTGCCTATTATATAGATCCGCATTTCCTGAAAGGACTTGCTGTCTACATAAAATTTTTGGAATTGCAATATACGCTGGCACTGTTTAGAAAGCATCCGGAGACTGCTCTGCACAGTTTTCCTCTATCGTCCGATGGAAGCAGTCTCGCCGGTGAACTATGCAGTGATCTCATGCCTTTATGCGATGAAACGCAGAAAGCATCCCTGCAGCAGGTCACCCAGATGCTTGACAATATCCATAATTTTCAAGAAATGATGGATATGGCTAAGTCCATGCAGGAGCTGTTCCCGGAAGGCTTCTCCGATCTGGACGGTTGTGATCCGGCTATGTTGTCCGAACTTTTCGCAGCCACTCAAAATCAATCAGGAGGTCAACAAAATGGATTATTCCCAGACTCCCCTCTGGATGCAGGATGATCTTGTGAAGGACATCCCCAGAGAAAAATTAGAATTTCTCTCCACTCTTTTTGCCAAAGGGCACGGCAAATCACAAAAAGAAATGATGGCACTTCTCATGCCTGCCATGCGTAAGGCAAAGCAGGAGCATCTCACTTTTACCCCTCAGGAAATGCAGGCTGCCATCACAGCCATCAAAAAATACAGCACCGAAGCAGAGCTGCAGCAGATTCAAAACATTTTAGAAAAAAGCAACGCTCAAAGAAATAACTCCCGGCAGACGTAAGGTCTGTCAGGAGTTATTTTATTTCTACCTCATGGACATATTCGTTCATAGCTGAACTATTTAACTACGATGTTGACGATTCTGCCGGGAACATAGATCTCTTTTACGATGTTGCCGGTCAGCTTGTCTCCCAAAGCTTCTTTTGCCATGTTGATGACATTTTCCTTGGTCTCATCCTTGGAAACATTGATGGTTACACGCATCTTGCCGTTGACCTGAACACCGATCTCAACAACGCTCTCTATAGTCTTCTCTTCCTCGAATTCAGGCCATGCTGCCTGATACAGTCTGCCCTCGAATCCGGCAGTCTGCCACAATTCCTCAGTGATATGAGGTGCTACGGGGTTAAGCAAAGTAAGCAGTGTCTTATATTCGCCTCTGGTAATGGCGTTCTTCTTGTAGAACTCGTTGATCAGGGACATCATAGCTGCAATAGCGGTGTTGTACTTCAGGTTCTCAAAATCGCTGCTGACCTTTTTGATGGTCTGGTGCATTTTAGTCTCTAAGTCTGCACTATAGCCTTCTTCATCAGTCAGAATATCCTGCAACTTCCAGACTCTCTCAAGGAATCTACGGCATCCCTTTACGCCTTCCTCACTCCAGGAAGCACTCAGATCAAAGGCACCGATGAACATCTCGTAGGTACGCAGAGTATCTGCACCGTAATCCTGTACGATATCGTCCGGATTTACCACATTGCCACGGGACTTGGACATCTTCTCACCGTTGGATCCCAGGATCATACCGTGGCTGGTTCTTTTCTGGTAAGGTTCGGGAGTAGGTACTACGCCCTGATCATACAGGAACTTATGCCAGAAACGGGAGTACAAAAGATGCAATGTGGTATGTTCCATACCGCCGTTGTACCAGTCAACCGGCAGCCAGTACTTCAATGCTTCAGGACTTGCCAGTGCCTTGTCATTGTGAGGATCGGTATAACGCAGGTAATACCAGGAAGAACCTGCCCACTGAGGCATGGTATCGGTCTCTCTCTTTGCCGGACCGCCACAGCAGGGACAGGTGGTATTTACCCAGTCAGTCATGGCAGCCAGAGGAGATTCTCCGGTATCGGTAGGCATGTAGCTCTCTACATCGGGTAACTGCAGCGGCAGTTCGCTCTCATCAATGGGAACATATCCGCACTTATCGCAATGTACGATAGGGATCGGCTCACCCCAGTAACGCTGTCTGGAGAATACCCAGTCTCTTAATTTATAATTGGTCTTGCGGTTACCGATGCCCTTCTCTTCCAGATAGTTCATGATCTTCTCTTTGGCTTCTGCCACAGACAGGCCGTTCAGGAAATCGGAATTGACCAAAGTACCATCAGCAACATCGGTATATACAGCTTCTTCTACGCTGACAGGGCTTCCGGCTACAACTTCGATAATGGGCATGCCAAACTTTTTAGCGAACTCCCAGTCTCTCTCATCATGGGCAGGTACTGCCATGATAGCGCCGGTACCGTAAGTCATCAATACATAGTCAGATACCCATACAGGGATCTCTTTACCGTTGACGGGATTGGTAGCGGTCAGACCCTGGATGCAGACACCGGTCTTATCCTTTGCCAGCTCAGTACGTTCGAAATCAGACTTTTTCGCAGCCATCTCACGATATGCCACAATGTCATCCCAGTTCTTGATCTCGTCCTTGTATTTATCCAGTACAGGATGCTCCGGAGAGACTACCATGTAGGTAACACCGAACAGAGTATCCGGTCTGGTGGTGTAAATGCGCAGCTTCTCATCTTTTCCGGTGAGGGTAAAGTCTACTTCCGCACCCTGGGACTTTCCGATCCAGTTCTTCTGGGAAACCTTGACACGCTCGATATAATCTACGGTGTCCAGTCCCTGGATCAGCTTGTCTGCATATTCAGTGATCTTCAGCATCCACTGGCTCTTGACCTTACGGATGACTTCGGAACCGCAACGCTCGCAGACGCCATTGACTACTTCCTCATTTGCCAGACCTACCTTACAGGAGGTACACCAGTTGATCGGCATCTCTGTCTTGTAAGCCAGTCCTGCCTTGAACAGCTTTAAGAAGATCCACTGGGTCCAGTGATAATACTCGGGATCCGTGGTATTGATCTCTCTGTCCCAGTCAAAGGAATAACCTAAGGAATGCAGCTGATTCTTGAATCTTGCCACGTTATTCTTGGTTACGATCTTCGGATGGATGTGATTTTTAATTGCGTAATTCTCGGTAGGGAGACCGAACGCATCCCATCCCATAGGATACAGCACGTTGTATCCCTGCATTCTGCGCTTACGTGCTACGATATCCAGTGCGGTATAAGGTCTCGGGTGACCTACGTGTAATCCCTGTCCCGAAGGATAAGGGAACTCTACCAGTGCGTAATATTTGGGCTTGGAGAAATCGTCGGAAGTCTTGAATGCTTTTTCGTCATCCCAGACAGTCTGCCATTTTTTCTCTACCTCTCTGTGATTGTAAGGTACTGCCATAATTATTTCCTCCTAAACTATGAGAAGTTTTCTATTTAAATTTACGTTCTCAAGTCGTTAAAAAACTACCGATTATTTTATCGTGTTTTGCCAATACTGTCAAGGACTGCGGCTCTATCCATACATATTTGTACATATTTTCTGTTCTCTGTGCATATCATATATACGAGAGGTGATGAATCATGTTTGCATGGATCACATTACTGATCAATCTGATGCAGCGTTATCGTTGATTTTACAATGTTACAATGGGATAACGAAAAAGAGACCGGTACAACATCCGCCGGTCTCTTTTGCTGAATCCTATGTATTCTATATATTAATCTTCTGCGTTATTCTCCGCTACTTTCGCTGCTCTGGCTGCCACTTCCTTCTCCTGTACATCGGAAGGTGTCTGCTCATAGCGGGCAAATTCATAGGAATAATCGCCTCTGCCTCCGGTCATGGAACGCAGATCCGTACAATAACCGAACAATCCACTCATAGGAATATCCGCTTCGATGACCTGTCTGCCGCCACTCATGGGAGTCATGCCCAGTACGCGACCTCTTCTTTTGTTCAGATCACCCATGATGTCACCGGTGTAAGCATCGGGTACTGTAACTTTCAGGGACATGATAGGCTCTAACAGAACCGGACCCGCTTCCATAACACCCTTCTTGAATGCCTGAATCGCTGCGGTCTTGAATGCCATCTCCGAAGAGTCTACCGGATGGTAAGAGCCATCGTACAATACTGCCTTGACACCAACTACTGGATATGCCGCCAGAGGTCCTCTGCCCACGGACTCCTGAATACCTTTTTCTACTGCAGGGAAGAAGTTTTTCGGTACTGCACCACCTACGACTTCTGTTGCAAATTCATAGGGCTTCGTCAGATCGCCGGAAGGTGAGAAACGCATTTTTACATGACCGTACTGCCCATGTCCGCCGGACTGTTTCTTGTACTTATATTCCACATCAGACTGTTTCTTGATGGTCTCTTTGTATGCGATCTTCGGCCTGGAAAGCTCGATCTCTACTTTGTATTCGTTTAACAGACGGCTGACCACGATATCCAGATGCTGGTCACCCATGCCGTAAAGTAATGTCTGGCGGTTCTCCGCATCGTTCACTACACGGATGGTCAGATCTTCATGAGTCATCTTCTGCAATGCCTGGGATATCTTATCCACATCGGCCTTGTTCTTCGGCTTATACCGCATGTAGGTATAAGGGGTAGAAATATCGAACTTGCCGTATTTAATAGTCGTTGCCTTAGTCGAGAGACTGTTGCCGGTTCTCGCTGCTGTCAGCTTCGCCAGTGCTCCGATATCTCCCGCATGCAGTTCACTGACTTCGATAGGCTTATTGCCCTGCAATACATAGATTTTGCCAATCTTCTCTTCAATATCACGATCCACGTTATACAGAAGATCATCCGTTTTCAGTACACCGGAGTTTACCTTGATCAGGGAGTATTTTCCAATGAACGGATCCACGATGGTCTTCCAAATGTAAGCGGATTTAGCCTTTGCGAAGTCATAATCCGCATGGTAGATCTCGTTGGTCTTCAGATTGATACCCGCTACTTCTCTGTTCTCAGGGCTGGGCATGTATTTAATAATATCATCTAACAGTGTGTACATACCCTGGCACAGAATGTTAGAGCCCATGGTCATGGGAACGATGCTGCCGTCACAGACATTGGTACGGAGGGCTGCACGGATCTCTGCTTCAGAGAAGGTCTCTCCGCCAAAATACCGCTCCATGAATTCTTCACTGGTCTCGGCTACGGCTTCCATTAAGGTATCACGGCAGATCTGCAGATTCGCCCGGCTGTAATCCGGTACGTCACAGGGAACAACTTCCTTACCCTCCCAGCGGTTACCGCTCTCGGTGATAACATTGATGTATCCTACAAATTTCTCGTTTTCACGGATCGGCAGATGAAACGGTGCCATCTTCTTACCGTACAGGTTGGTCATATCTTCCACTACCTGACGGAAGGAAGCGTTATCCACGTCCATGTTGGAGACATAGATGAAACGGGGCAGCTTGTATTTCTCGCAAAGTTCCCATGCCTTCTGGGTGCCGACTTCGATGCCGGACTTGCCGTTAACTACTATGATGGCTGCTCCTGCGGCACTGACTGCCTCTTCCACTTCTCCCACGAAATCAAAATAACCCGGTGTATCAATAATATTGATTTTGTATCCTTCCCACTCAATGGGAATCACGGAGGTACTGATAGAGAAATGACGTTTCTGTTCTTCTTTACTGTAATCGCTGAGGGTATTGCCGTCATCTACCTTGCCCATACGGGAGGTGATACCGGACAGATAAGCAAAGGCTTCTGCAAGACTGGTCTTGCCACTGCCGCCATGGCCCAGTAATACTACGTTACGGATCTTGTCTGTTGTGTAAATATTCATATCCCATCCTCCATTTATTCTGCATTTTGGGTATTTTGTCCAGCCGTTGGATTGGATTTTTAACCCCTTATGTGTATTTTACTAAATATATGTTGCTATTACAAGTAAATATTGTTAATTATTTCATATTTTTCTGAGTTGTCAGAACTTTACGACATGGACAGGTGCACAAGACAGGTAAATTGAGAGTTAATTAAGAAATGCTATCGAATCCCAGTAGCCCGCATTGGGACTAAGAACCGCAGACCCGCGCGTGCTTTAGCACGATTCGCTTACGGACGCAGACC
>OKWJ01001543.1_pt1 | contig 15610 bp, 14 predicted proteins | sample 1607121 | NCBI WGS metagenome assembly OKWJ01 (sample SAMN04414080, study PRJEB24778) | human gut metagenome | material: faecal | host: Homo sapiens | reverse complement strand
AAAACATATACGATTTTATATTCCGCCGCGGATAGTTTCGGAAAGGTTGGAGAATGGGCATTGGCGGTAAGGGTAAAAGAATCGTTGCCCGATGTAAAAGTTTCGGCTACTGTGAACGGGCGCATAACTTCCGCATTCGTAGGTGAACGCGTTACTGTTTCGGAGATGATCGCTGCGGGCGGGACAGGAGCTCTTTCGACAACGGTAGAGGCGGTTTGCGATGGGAATAAGCAATCCATAGAAAACGGAACGTTTGTTCCGGCACGCGCGGGGAAATATGCCATCGTTTATACGGCAACGGATTATATCGGGCGCAATGCAATGTACGTGTATAATATTGACGTACAGTATTCGGAGGATCCCATTATCGACGACTGCGCGTTGGCCACGTCGTGGGTAAGCGGCTACGTTTATGATATACCGATACCCAAAGCGTATATTTATTCGGCAAATGGAAAAACGGAAGTTCCCGTAACGGTAAGCGTTACCGTGGAGGGGAAAGCCATTCCGGTACAAAACGGAAAAATCGATCTTACCGCAGTAAGCGGACAGACGGAAGCCAAGGTTACGTATACAAGCGGCAGCACGGTTTCGGAATATCAAGTGAAGATCATTCCTGGCTTACTGGAAGACGGAAGTATCGATTATTCGAGTTTCTTTTCTTCGACGGGCGGTGTAACGACAACGCAAGAAAGTCGGGCAGTGCGTATTACGGCAACGGATGACGGATCGGCTGTTTTCGAGCGCAGTCAAGTTGCAGAAGGGTTTAATTGCAATTTCTCATTTCCGTTCGGACTTAGCCAATGCGAAGGCGTGGAATTGCGTATTCAGGACAGTGTGAATCTTGATGAAGAGATCGGCATCGTATTTTCGGATGGCGAAGGCGGCATGAATGCGTCGATAAATGGCGGAACGGAAAAAATGCTTACTTATTCTCCGACTGAAACGCTGAATTTTATTTTGACAGAGACCGGTGTAATGTTCGGAGCGGGTATGAACGTTTCCGTAAAGACGTATGCGAACGGAGCGTCATTTGATGGATTTTCTTCAGGGCTTATCAAAATATCTTTTATAGTCCACGGTGTAAAAAACCAACAGGTGGCAATTGACGTATCAAGCATATTTCGGCAAATGTTCAGAAACGGAGCGGAAGATAATCGAGCGCCTAATATAGGATTGATGGGAACAACCGAGTTGCTGCATACGCTTGGCGATATTGTGGCTTTACCTGAGGCTATTTGTGCAGACGTACTCAATCCGCAAAGCACGCTTACGGTTACAATGCGCGATCCGAACGGAAATATTCTGACGGCGGAGGACGGAACAAAACTCGAGAATGTTGTACCGGATAAAACGTATAATGTAAAACTCGATTCGTACGGCGAATACACAGCTATATATGAAGCTACCGATCTCGGTAACGGCAGAACGAGCAGCGTTACGGTACGGTTCATCGTAGAGGACAAAGCTGAATTCGACGTAGAGTATGCATTTTCACCGATCACGGAAGGGGAAGTAGGTAAAGCCGTTGCCGTTCCGAAAGCCGTAGTAAAAACGCAAAACGATGTGGGGTACACGGTAAATCGTTTCCTTGTGCTTCCAAACAATCAAACGGTGAATTTTGAAGAAGCGTATTACGACAGTTTTGTGCCTACCGTTGCGGGCAAGTATATCGTACGGTATATGGTAATAGCCGAAACCGGTAACTTTACCGTAAGCGAATATACGGTAACGGTAACACAGTAAAGGAGGGCAAATAATACAATGAAAAAGTTTTTGACAGGTATTGTTTCCGCCGCACTTTGCGCAGTAATTGCCGTAAGCGTTTGCGGTTGCGGCACCCCCTCCGCAAGTAACCCCAGCACTTCATCTCCGTTGACGACGAGCGTGGTCGAACCGAGCAGTAACGGTACGCATAAGGTTGTTATGACCGATACGGGCAAGAAACTGGTTGAAAACGGCGTTACGGCTTACAAAATCATTGCACCCGACGGCGGTGATTTGAACGAGAATACGGCAGTTTCCGAATTTACGTATTTTATGAAACGGGCAACAGGCGCCGATTTCGATACGGCGAGCGCAACCCAATATGACGAGAACGATAAGTTTATCGTTATAGGAAAAAATGCGTATGCGACCAGTGCGGGAATCGAATATGACCGAAACGAACTGAAAAGCACGGGTACGCGTATCGTTACAAAAGGCAACAGCGTTTTTATAGGCGGCGCGGAAACAAAAGGTACACTTAACGCCGTGTATGAGTTTTTAAGCCGAACGGTGGGATTCGAAATTTATACAAAAGATGTTATTGTGATAAACGAATCGGCCACGGTTCCGTTGTATGCGTATGATATAACCGAAGTACCGGATTTCGAATTTCGGCAACTCGGCTACGGAAGCGTAAACAACGACGAGTTATATTTTTCCCGTATGAGGGGCGACCATGCGGAACAGGTTTTTGCTACGGTAAAAACGTCGTTATGGCACAATTCGTTCCAGATTGTTGATAAAAACACGTACGGTGAAAATCTCGATTGGTATTCCAACGACGGAAAGCAGCTTTGTTATACTGCGCACGGCAATAAAGCAGAATATGATAAGCTGCAAAAAGTCGTTTTTGAAGCAATTAAGAAAACGGCGATAGAAAAGCCAACAATCAATAACATCCCGTTGTCTATAGAGGATAACGGCAGTTGGTGCGATTGCGACACGTGCGCGGCAGAAAAAGCGAAATACGGCACGGACGCGGCTGTGCATATCAAATTCTGTAACGATATTGCGGAAAAACTCGATAACTGGGTAAAAACAAACAATGACGGCGTGCCGCATGACCGTCCGCTCAAACTTACTATGTTTGCGTATTACGCAACAAACGATGCGCCTGTCACAAAGAATGCCGACGGGACGTACAGCCCTATAGACGAGAGCGTTGTATGCCGCGATAACGTGAATGTGCTTTATGCGCCTATACAGGCAATGTTCAATCAAAGAATAGATGCTCCCATCAATGCAGCTTATTACGAGCCGTTCAAACAGTGGAGCGCGATATGCAATGAGTTGGCATTGTGGGTGTATTCGACCAACTTCAATAATTATTTGTATCCGTATAACAGTTGGGATGTTATACAAGACAATTACAGGATCTACAACGAATACAACGTGATGTATCTGTTCGATCAAGGGCAGATGAATAATATGCGTTCCACGGCATTCAGCGAATTGAAATGTTTCTTGACGAGTAAGCTTTCTTGGAACGTAAATGAGGACGTAGCGAAACTTACAAACGATTACTTTGAGCATGTTTACGGACCGGCTGCGGGAACGATGCGAGAAATGTACGATAGCGTTCGTATGTATATGAAATATTTGGAAAACGAAAAGAACGTTACCGGCGCAATAGGGTTTGCGATAGCAAGCACCGAATATTTCCCCAAGCATACGCTCGATAAGTTTTTGGAATTTACAGATAAGGCAATGGAAGAGATAGCGCCGCTTGCCGTTACCGATCCGGATCTTTACGAAGTGTATAAGGACAAAATCGTTTTGGAAAGTCTGTTCCCGAGATTTGCGCTTTACGATAAATATTCCGGCTACTATTCTACCGAATTGTTTGCGGAACTGAAAGCACAGTTCAAAGCTGATTTGCAACAGTGCGGCATTACCAATTATAAAGAATTCTATGGCGATATTTATCCGTATCTTGAAGGTTGGAGTTAAATCATAAGGAGGGATATGATTATGAAAAAAATAAAATTTATGGTGATTGCGGCTATCTTGTCGCTTGCATGCGTGTTGGGGTTTGTTGCTTGTAATAACGATACGCAGACTGTTCCGACGGAACCGATGACGATAACGCTCAATAAAACAACGCTCGATATAGAGCGACACGAAGAGTTTACTCTTACCGCGACCGTGAATAACGGCAGCGGCACGGTGTATTGGAGTGTGGACGGCACGGCGGTCGTCTGTTCGGACGGCGTTGTGCGCGGCGTTTCGGAGGGTACGGCTACAGTCAAAGCAACTTGCGGTGAAGCGTCCGCTACATGTGCCGTTACCGTTACGGATACGGGCGACGCGCCGCTGCTTACGGTAGACCGCACATCGCTGCAACTGCAAATCGATACGGTGCTTACAGTTACGGCTCAAACGACGTACAAGGGCAAGCCGGTTACGACCGGTGCGCTTACTTGGGTGAGTGAAGATCCTGAATTGGTTACGGTCACACCCGTATCGGGTACGAACAGTGCCGAGATAAAAACTGCGGGCAGCGGTGTCGGCGAAACATATGTTACGGTTTCAGGCAGTTATAACGGCGTAAACGTATCCGAACGCATAAAGGTAGAAGTGGTTAAAAACGTGGTAGTGCAGATAAGCGATTTACCGCTTTCGGACGGTGTTTATCATGCCGAACTGATCACTTCTACGTCTGTTTCGGGAATGGATTCAACCGATCTTACTACGGAATTGCAAGCCGTGGCGGAGGTTTACGAAAACGGTGAAAAAATAGAGGAGCCCGCTGTTGCGTGGACTTCGTCAGACGAAACCGTTGTAAAATGCGAAGACGGCAAACTGACGGCGCAGGGTTTCGGCGTTGCAACCGTTACGGCAAACTATACTTCCGATGCCGTTGAGTACAGTGCGGAAATCCTTGTTAACGTCGTGCGTCCTACGGTAAGATTGCAAACTTCGGTAGACGTAGAACTTTCGGGAACGAACGCAAATAAGATTACGCTTGGCACGCAACTTGAGAGTAATGATAGCATATTGTCGGTGAAAGCCAATACGCTTGAATTGTTTGTATCAGAGAGCGGCAATACCGCAACATTGAATGCAGACGCGTTGTCAACGTTGAATTTGGGCGCAAGCGAATTTACGGTTGTGGCAAGCACGGTAGAGTATGTGCAGCCCGTTTGCCTCGTAACCCGCAAGATTTCTGATAAAGTTACAATGGACGAAGTATTCCATCCGCAGGGCGGCGTCACGCAATCGGCGCTCAACGGTTATTACGTGCTCGGTGCGGATATCGAGTATAATGCCAAGTGGGAAACGATCGGCGAATACAAGAATGATGATTGGACGCTTAAGTTTAACGGCACGCTCGACGGCAGAGGATTTGCTGTGAAAGGCGTAACAATCGACAGCAAGGACAGCGGATTATTTGCAGGCGTGTCGCCTTCCGGCATTATAAAGAATTTGGTGTTTACAGACGCTACGCTCGGCGGATCGGGGAAAGACGTATCTTACGGCGGATTTATTTCCATGCGTCACTACGGCACGATTTCCGACGTGTATTGGCAGGGAAGCGTTGAGGATCTCGGTGTTATATGGAACGGAACATATTACAGCGCACCGCTTGTAATGTTCAATTACGGTACGGTGAAAAATTGCTTTACCGACGTGACGGTTGGCGAACTTTCTCAAATCCAAAACGTTTGCGGCGCGGTCGGCAAAAACGAAGGAGGAACGATCAGTAATGTGTATTCGGTCGGCTATGTGAGCGAAAATTCGGCGGTAACCGGGTACAGCGATTTCGGAGCGTTCGTGCAAGCAAGCCCGAATTTCTCACTCGACGGTTGGAATACGGATATGTGGGAAATGCAAGGAAACGTTCCGATGCCCAAAGGAGTAACCGTACCGGATGTCGAAGCAAAGATAACGAATACCGAATCAACCATATCGCAGAACGGAAATTTGACGATAACGACGCAATATCCTAAGTACACCACGCTTTCGTTAAAAGAGGAGATAGATGGCGTAACGCTTGTCGGAAACATTCTTTCCATCGATAACACGGTGGCTACGGGCACGACTGTAACGGTGGTTGCGACGAACGTATTCGACGGTGGCAAAACGGAAGAAAAGCCGTTTACGGTAGTCGGCGGACAGACGCTTACCGAAACAGCTGTAACCGATTTGGAAATTTACGGAACGGACAATAAAACTGTAACTTTTTCGGATGCAACGAAAACGGCGATAAAGGGAGATCTCGCAACCGTAACAATGAACGGAAGCGCAATTACCGGTTGTTCGTACGCTGACGGAATCCTTACGCTTGCCAATTTCGGTAGTGTAACGGGCGAAACGGAGTTTGTCGCAACGTTCGAAGAAAAGAGCGGCGGTATTGTTACGTATATCACGACGGTCAATTTCAAAGCAATCGTCATCACCCGTATTATTTCGGATAAAGCTACGCTCGACGCGGTGTTCCATCCAGAAGGCAGTATCACTACGACGGGATATTACGTTCTTGCGAACGAAATTGATTATAATAATGAAAACTTTGCGCCTGTCGGTGGAAATTGGAACGGGGCGACTTACGATAGCCCGTTCACAGGTACGCTTGACGGCAGAGGCTTTGCAATCAAAAATATCAAGATGTGCGCCGACGATTCCGGAATATTCAGAAACAATAGCGGCACTATCAAAAATCTTGCGTTTACGGATGTGGACTTCGGCGGAACGTTTACGGGTGGAAACGGCATCACCAACGGCGCGTTTCTTGCGATACACAATTTCGGCACGATTGAAAATATTTATGTGCAAGGGAAGATGCACGATATCGGCGTAACTTGGAATGCGCCTACTTGCGTGATTGTTCGCGATAACGGCCCTACGGGTGTTGTTTCCAGGTGTTTCGTCGATATGACTGTGGAAGGCGGAAATATTACCAATGTCGGTGGCGGCATCGGAAGCAATAACGGCGGAATTTTTTCGGACGTATACTGCATTGGAACAAAAATTGAAGGTGTCACGCCTGTGTCTTCGGCGACCGAATATACGACAGCAGACGAATTGAAAGCCGCAAGTATTGCTTTTACCGAATGGGAGGGAGATTTCTGGACTGTCGAAAACGGATTGCCTATTCCTAAAACGCTTGCGACCGATGTGTAATTCGAAAGCAGCAATTTAATGCAAAAAGATCTGCGGGGCGCGGATATTCCGCGTCCCGTTGTGTCTTTATACGATGAGGCGAATATGAGCGCAATAAAAAAATTCGATGCTTTTCAGAGCAATGCAACGGGCGTGCAGTTTTTCGTGTCTTCGGGCGATCGTACTTTTGAGGACGGCTTGCCGTGCGACGGGTTCGGTTGCGTCAAGTACGAAGACGGAACGGTATATTTGGGCGATTTGCATTTTAACGGTAAGGCATTTGTAAAGTGCGGATCAGGGCGGCTTTCATACGGCGAGTCAGAGCTTGGCGTTATATTTGGGAAAAGCGGCATCGGGAAATCTTTTTTTGTCGGAGAATTCGGAGGAAACGGCGCGGACGATATTTACGGCGACGGCGTGTTATATTACCGTAATGCGGAAAATTATCCCGCTTGTTTTGTGAAGGGATTTTTCGACGGGATTCATAAGACAGGCGCGTATCAAGGCGTATGGAGCAACAGCCTTTTATCCGACGGCTATACACCCGACATGGAACGCGATTTTACCGAACGCGACGCGTTGTTTGCGTGGGAAAGCGAAAATCTTTCCTGCATGAAGGAACTCGAAAATCTTTTTATCGGCGATTCGTATTTCGAGTTTTGGAACAGGCGCAGATTTTCGCAAGTTTTGTTTTGTGAAAAATACGACACGTCGCGCAATGGAAACATCGGTTTGGGTGGCACGACCTTTGTAGATTGGATGCGATATATTCCGAAACTTTCCGCCGTTCCGCAGCCGAAAAAAATATTTATCAATCTCGGCTTCAATGATATTCATACGGGTGCGAGAGCGGAAGTGGTATTTGAAAATTATAAGCGTGTATTGTCAATGCTGAAAAAGATGTTTCCGAATAGCGCGTATTACTTGTTGAATGTGGTGCGTTCACCCTGCTACGTGCCGTTTTATGCGGAAGAAGAAAAATTCAACACTCTGGCGAAATCGTCGTCGCATGATTGTGGCGTAAACGTCGTGGATATGCGCGCGGCGATAGACGGTGCTGCACAAAAAGAAAACGTGTTTTATAACGACGGAATACATTTGAACATCGTCGGCTATCGGATATTTTCTTCGGTAATAGCCCAAACAGAAAAAATATAAGGAGAAAAGATCATGGCATTCAAAAAAGATTTTATTTGGTGTGTGGGCGGCGCGGCGGCACAGCAAGACGGCGGCGCGTGCGAGGGCGGAAAGGGACTTACAATTTGGGATAAACCATTTATCGACGGACACATCAAAAACGGCGACGATTGTTCTGTCGCCTGCGACCATTTCCACCGTTGGAAAGAAGATTTCAAGATACTTAAAGAAATCGGCGTAAATACATATCGCTTTTCGGTGTGTCCGGCACGGATATTTCCCCAAGACGAATTTACGGTCAACGGGCAAGGCGTACGGTTCTATCGGGATTTGGTTGCGGAATTAAAGCGTTTGCATATTGAACCGATCGTTACGCTGTATCATTGGGATTTGCCGATGTGGTTGAACGATATAGGCGGTTGGAAAAATCCCAAAGCAATCGAATGGTTCGAACGCTATACCGAAACGATGGTGAAGGCGCTGTCGGATACCGTGCAATATTGGCTTACGTTCAACGAGCCGTCTATTTTTGTCGGATTGGGTTACAGTGCGGGCGTACATGCGCCGTTTTATCAATTGCCCGTCCGCGATATTCAAACGATCTCGCGCAATATTATGTTGGCGCACGGACGGTCGGTGAAAGCTATTCGCAAATATGCGCAAAGAACGCCGAAAATAAGTTTTGCAAACGCAACGGGTGTGGTAATGCCCGTTGCGGGAAAGAGCGAAGACTGCGCATACGAGGCAAGTTTCGATGCGACAAAAAACGGCGTTTTCAATGCTGCATGGTGGGCGGATCCCATGGTTCTCGGCAAACGGGTGAAAGGATGCGATTGGCTATCGGACGACGATTTGCAAGAAATTTGCCAGCCGCTTGATTTTATGGGATTTAACGCTTATAGTTTAGAATGTACGGAAGACTTTAACTGCGATTATCCCGGAATTCCGCGTACGATGATGGGTTGGCATATTACGCCGGATTGTTTGTACTATGTTTCCAAGTATCTGTATCGGCGTTACGGTTTGCCGATTATGGTAACAGAAAACGGAATGGCAAACGTGGATATGATATTCGAGGACGGCAGAGTACACGATCCGCAGCGTAGCGAATATTTACGTACGCACATTCGCGGACTAAAAAAAGCAAACGATGAGGGCGTACCCGTGATAGGCTATTCGTGTTGGAGTTTTATGGATAACTTCGAATGGGCGGAAGGATACGAAAAACGGTTCGGATTGGTGTATGTCGATTATCGCACGCAAGAGAGAGTGGTCAAAGATTCGGCTTATACTTACCGTGAGATTATCGAAACAAACGCAAACAATCTATAAGTAGGAGTGTTTTTAATGAAAAACAAACGTTTTCTCGAATGGAATGTATATCAAATTTATCCGCGCAGTTTTATGGACAGCAACGGTGACGGAATCGGCGATATCAAGGGGATAACAAGCAAACTCGATTATTTGAAAGAACTTGGGATTAACGCCGTGTGGCTTTCTCCGTGTTATAAAAGCCCTAATTGCGATAACGGTTACGACATTGCCGACTATCGCGATATTATGGACGAGTTCGGCACGCTTGATGACTGGAAAGAGATGATTGCCGGTATGCACGCGCGCGGAATCAAACTAATTATGGACTATGTGGGCAACCATACTTCAAGCGAGCACGAATGGTTTAAAAAAGCACGCACGAGCCGTGGGAACCCGTACCACGATTACTATATTTGGCGCGATACGCCGCCTAACGATTGGCAGTCGTGTTTTCGCGGTAGTGCGTGGGAATATAACGAACTTACGAACGAATATTATTTACACAGTTTTGCAATCGGGCAGCCTGATCTGAATTGGGAAAATCCCAAAGTCCGTAAAGAGATGTGCGATATCATCGACTATTGGGTAGATTTGGGCGTGGATGGATTCCGTTGCGATGTGATCGGTTTTATTGCCAAAGATTTTGAAAAAGGACTTATGCAAAACGGTCCGAAATTGCATGAATATATACATGAATTGTTCGGGCGGGAAAAAGTAAAAAATATTTTTACCGTTGGCGAAAATTCAATGGGCATGGATTCCATTATGGATATTTGCGGTGAAGATAGGGACGAATTGAAGTGCATTTTTCAATTTGACCACATTGATCATGGAAGGAGCAATAAATACTTAAAAGTAAAACCTGATATAGACAAGCTCAAAAATACGCTTGTCAAGTGGCAGTATTTTACGGAAGAGAATAATTTGCTTTATACGTTGTTTACGGATAATCACGATCAGCCGCATTTTATAAACCGCGGCGGATACGACGGAAAAAACCGATACGAAGTAGCAACAATGTATGCGACCATGTTCTATTTGCTAAAGGGGATCCCGTTTATTTATCAGGGGCAGGAGTTTGGTACGCTCGATCCGCATTACGATGATATTGCCGATTTTAATGATATCGAAACGATCAATTATTATAATGACCACAAAGAGGATTGCGATATTCTCGATAGGATAAACGTAGGCAGCCGAGATAATGCGCGCCGCCCGTTATGTTGGAATAACACGAAGAACTACGGATTTTCGACTGCCGATAAAACGTGGATCAAGTTGCACTCGCAAGGAAAAGAAATCAACCTTGAAAACGATAGGAAAAGCGATAAATCGGTTTTCGCTTACTATCAAAAACTGCTTGCGTTGCGTAATACCGGTGATGTTGTGAAATATGGTAAGTTCGCGGATTTAACAATCGACGACGGATATTTTGCCTATACGCGCACGCTTGATAACGAGATAATACTTGTCGTTTGTAACTTTGACAAAGAAAAAAATATATTGAATTTACCCGTAGGGAAATATATCTTTGGAAATGGCAGTGCGGCAAGAGCAACCAATGGTAAATATGCGCCGTTTGAAGCGGCTGTATTTAATGTGTCGAAGTCAGAATAAGAAAAGAATGTAAAAGATTTTCCTATATGTGATTGAAATATTAGGGGTGAGGGCAAGCGAATATAAAATGAAACACATTTTTACAAAAACATATGCAGAATTGAGCGAAAAAGCAGCAAAGATGATCCTGGAGATCGTGAAAGGTAATCCATATGCTGTGCTGGGGCTTGCTACGGGCATGACGCCGCTTGGATTGTACGCGCATATGATTGCCGATCACGAGAAGTATGGTACGAGCTATGCGCATTTCGCACGGTCAACCTCGATGAGTACAAGGGCTTGCCTAAAACGCATGAACAGAGTTGCAATGTTTGAAGGCGAGCCGATAGAGATCGAGTTTGAAGCGGATAACGGGATGGCTGATAAGGTGATGGACAAATTCGGTGAAAATTACGAGCTGATGTATTGCGCGAAAGAATTTTTCCGTTTTCGTGCGAAGGTATGCGTTAGTCCGCCGTTCTTTGCCTGGATAACGACGCATTTGGGAAAGATCCGTATTAAATCTCCGCAGAGCGTGAAGAAACAATTACATGATTTTCTATCGCATACATACGAGTAAAAAAATCCGCAGAAAAGACTGCGGATTTTTTCTTCACCGCCCGTTCTGAGGCGGTATAAATTTGCAAACAAACGTTCGTATATGATATAATAAGCAGGCATTGAGGGAAAGGGGAGGCGATATGAAAGGTGAAAGAGAAATGGAATACAAAGCCGTCCAAGCGGCTGTGCCGGAGCTGCGGGAAATTGCTTATAGGCTTCCGTAATGAGGACGGTGTTTTGAAACTTAAATGTCCCGTGTGCGGTCTGGAAGAGGTGGGCAGGATAGTAGGCAGGCGGCACGAGAGGTGCGATTTTTATGTGCCGCCGGGCAACGATATAGATAACTGAATACGGGATACCGACGTTTTAGGTCGCGGCTGAAACAGCGCCGGCGTGTAAATCCTATTACAGGTCATATTCTTTGGATTAAGTCGGAAGGTTAAACCGGACATACGCGAGAGGCCCCGACAGGCAGATCACCGAAAAAGGTGGTCTTGTCTGTCGGGGCTTTTTTCGTTTTCCGAAGAAAAAATTTTTGAAAAAAGTCGAAAGAAATTTTTTAAACTCGCAAAAAGCTTGCGAGTTTAAGGTTTAGAATACGCACAGAAAGAAACGAAGGAGCAGTAAATGCGGGTGACGGCGAACGAACGGCGCCGCGCGATCTTGGAAACATTGTGCCGCAGACGGCGCGATACGCGGGAAAACCTCGCTTTCGAGTTCGGCGTGAGCGTTCGCACAATTGAATACGACGTGCAGCGCCTGTCGCAGAGTTACCCGATTTACACGGAACAGGGGCGCGCCGGAGGGATATATGTGATGAAAGGCTATCGGCTGGACGGGAGGTATCTGTCGGCGGATGAGCAGGCTTTTTTGGAACGGCTCGCAGGAGCGCTCTCCGGTGAAGACAGGGCAAAGATAGAGAGCATCATTAAAAAATTCGGTTTGCAGGAGGAAAGGAAATGACGAAGCACGAGATCAAGGCGGATCTACAGGATATCCGTTATTACTATACACATAAGGCGATGTTCGACAGGGCGGAAGATACAGGCTTCAAAAATATCGTCGTGAAGAAGGCGTAAAGGTACGGGGTGTATATGAGCAGGGCTTCTCCAAAGCTATACGCGCTGTTCTATTCGTTGTATGTGGAAGGCAAAACGCATCTTGCTACGGCAATGGACTGGAACGTGACGGAGGGGCATATCAAAAACGTCAGCAATCAGTTATATCTGTATTTACTGAAAGAAACAAACAAGGAGGAGAGAGACGATGCAATTCGTGGAAGTACCTGACTTTCTGGTCAACGCAACGAATGTATACAGGACAAACGGCTACATCGTGCGGCAGGAACTGCTGCTGCACGACGATGAAGAGCAGGGCACGCACCTGTTCAGCCGCGACACCTATTTCCTGTGTACGCCCAAGCGTGACAGAGAGTACGAGGAAGTCTTCGCTGACAGACACGATCTGAACGGCAGGCGCATCAAGGCAACGATGTACGTTCGCAAGTACGTCGATTAAAGGACAGAAGTAAACCGGGGCAAGGATAAGACAGGCGAGAAAACCGTGCGGTGCTTGCAAGTGTAAGAGCGGCCGCTCACCGTGAGGATTCGCACGGGACGGAATGTCCGAACGAAAAGCACCCGTTTACGATAATCACAATTTCATATTTTTATTTTCGCTTAGCTAACGGCAACACGGGCAAGCAGCGTGACGCTGCATCCAAAATTAAAAGTTATGGAGGAACTATGGCAAACAACAAGTACCGCGACGGCAGATGGAGCGTTCCCGGCAAGCGCGCGAAAGGTTATGCGGAGGAACGCAAGGCAAAAGTCCACAAGTGGGGCGATAAGGAAGGCAAGGAGCTTACCGATTATGAAGCAGGTATGCGTTCGGGATATCTTCAGTGTCAGCGCGACCACGGCGGGATGTTCAAGTACGGGCAGGCGAGGGACGCAGGCTTCTCCAAGCAGGAAGCCGGCGCGATGTCCAAAAAACCCTGGAAGGAGATCAAGGACACGATCGAAAAAGCAAAGAAAAGCAAGGGAGGCAAATAATCAATGGATACCAAGATCGTAGTGGAAAGAGAGCCGTTTGAGAAGAACGGCAAGGTGTATCAGAACTATTTCATTCGCGGCAATGTGCGCGGCATCGACATCCGCGTGCTGGTCGTACCGCCCGATTTCGGTGGGTACACGGTGCTGGATATCGTGTATGTGGGAGCAAAGGAGGCAGAACTCGTGCTTGTCCCTTATGAGATAGAGGACGAAAAGACGGGCAAAGTTTCCAAAGGTTTCAGCTATGCGGTGCGTTCGGAGGATGAGGACGGTACGGTGTACGAGTGCAAAATCAAGCCGTTCCGCAAATCGGACAAGGATATGCTGCAGATGCTTCTCAACAAAAAGCCCGAATAAGCGGGCAAAGCTGTATATCGAGAGCAACCTTCGCCGCAAGCGCAACAATCTTATTGCCCGTCGCGTGCGTATGACGAGGAAAGCCAATTTGCAGAGCATCCAGGCGGATTTTAATTTTTTCGTTACGCTGACATACTCGGATGAGCTGCATACCGAGGAAAGTTTTAAAAAAGGCGTTAAAATTTGTCTGCGTAACTTATGCTATCGCAATGGCTGGAAGTATATAGGCGTATGGGAACGTTCGCCCGAAAAGAAGCGGCTGCATTTCCACGGGATATTCTATATCCCCGAAGGAACGATGCCCGGGAGAATGATAGACATCAACGACTATAATTTCAAGTCGAAAAGAAGGCGTGTAACGCACCAAAATACTTATTTTAACGAGAGGTTTGGGCGTTCGGACTTTGAGGAGATAGTGGATAGCGGCGTATTGGGCGAGGCTATGGCGTATATCATGAAGTATATTGAAAAGAGCGGGGAGAGGATCGTATATTCCAAAAACCTGCCGCAGTTCTTCCTTTCAGATATTATGGACTGGGATATTGTCTGTCCTTACGGCGAGGAGGAGCGCAAGTTTATTTTGTCCGACAAATTCGGTTGCTGGGACGAGGGTGTTTATGTGGGCGAGGTGAGCGGCGATACCATAGCGCAGATGCCGAAGGTCAATTAAAAGCCGTCAAAGCATTGAAAAGATGATGTGCTTATGATATAATAATCTTGTGAACATTTGAAATTGAGGTGCGGTATGGAAAATAAAATAAAGGTTTTTGAGAATAAGCAGGTGCGTACGAGCTGGAATGCGAAAGAAGAGGAATGGTATTTTTCCGTTGTTGATGTTGTTGCGGTATTGACAGACAGCGAAGATCCGAACAACTATTGGAAGGTCTTAAAAAATCGTCTGAAAAAAGAAGGCAGTGAGTTGGTTACAAATTGTAACCGACTGAAAATGCGGTCTCATAAAGACGGGAAAATGTATTATACGGACTGCCTCGACACAAAAGGTGTCTTGCGTCTTGTGCAGTCCATTCCGTCACCAAGGGCAGAGCCGTTCAAGATGTGGCTGGCGCAGGGAGGTAGCGAGCGCCTGGATGAAATAGCCGACCCGGAAAAAGCAATCCTGCGCGGGGCGGAGTTTTACCGTGCAAAGGGATATACGGAAGGTTGGATCAATCAGCGTTTACAGACCATTGAAATGCGCAAGGAGCTTACAGACGAATGGAAGGCGCGCGGGATAGACAGCAGCCGTGATTATGCGATCCTCACAAACGAGATGACGCGGGCGTGGAGCGGTATGTCGGTGCAGGAGTATAAGGCGTTGAAGGGACTGAAAAAAGAAAATCTGCGCGACAATATGACGAATATAGAGCTTGTCCTAAACATGCTTGCGGAAGTCACGACGACGGCAATTTCAAAGCAGGAACAGCCCGAAACGTTCAACGATAATAAAGCCGTGGCAAGGCGCGGAGGGAAAGTTGCAAAGAATGCGCGCGACGATATCGAAGCGCAGTTGGGACAATCCGTTATTTCGCCGTTAAACGCTACAGATAAGCCGGCGCTGGAAGTAAAAACGCCGGAAGAGGAAGACGGCGCAAAGTAGAGCGAATGCTCGTAAGGATTAAAATGCGTTAATAAAACGGAAAGCCGCGCGGCGGAAAAACAGGGCGATTCGCCAAGCGGTTCAGCGGCGAACGCCCTGCCGCCGCGCTTCGTTTTCCGTGTTT